>X73_One_humped_Camel__coassemble_354_pt1 | contig 13032 bp, 12 predicted proteins | sample X73_One_humped_Camel__metabat2_high_PE_013 | metagenome-assembled genome bin X73_One_humped_Camel
ATCTTGGCCATCATACCTACGGCAACGTCAACCTGGTTGGTGCCCAGAGCTTCAACGTCGCTGCTGCCCTTAACGCCTTCGGCGGTGAGACCGGCTTCGGTGTAGTAGCCCAGGTGGTCAGCCATGGTGGGGCCGGAGGTGCAGCCGTCGGACATGAAGTAGTTGATGGCACGGCCGTAAGCGGGCTCGTTCTTCATGGCTTCCAGCTCTTCAGCGGTGGGGGTCAGGTCTACGTTAGCGTAATCGATGGCGCGGCCTTCAACCTCTATGGGTACGAACAGGGATTCCCAGTTGCCGGAGGCAGCTGCTTCAGCAGCGTCCATGTGTACGGCAGCCTCGTTTACCTCAACGTCTTCAACGGTACCAACTTCGATCTGGCCGTCGTTGTTGAAGTCTTCGATAACGGTGGACTCAACTGCGCCTTCCTGATTGTCGGCGTCTTCCAGACCTGCGCATGCGCACAGGGACAGACCCATGACCAGAGCCATGATCAGTGCAAGGAACTTCTTTGCGTTCATTCTTAAGTTTTTCTCCTTAATTTTTTTATTCGTAAACCGTTTATACGGTAAGCGAAACAGATTTATTTGTTCTTGTTTCCGCCAAAGTGCAGCTTGTTGAGAATGTCGTTGCGGTATTCTACGAAGCTTGCGGAGGAGCGGTCACGGGGGTAGGATTCGTCTATCTTGATGTCGGCGATAATGCGGCCGGGGTTGGCATCCATTACCAGCACACGGGTGCCCATGTAAATGGCTTCGTCAACGTCGTGGGTAACCATGAGGGCCAGCTGCTTGCTTTCGCTCCAGATGTTGAGTATTTCATCCTGCATGTGCATGCGGGTGAAGGCGTCCAGCGCGCCGAGAGGCTCATCCAGCAGCAGAATCTCGGGCTGGTTTATAAGGGAGCGCACAAGGGCCACGCGCTGTGCCATACCGCCGGAAAGCTGACCGGGGTAGTCGTATTTGAATTTCTCAAGGCCGATGATGTCTATCATGCGCTGAACCTTGTCTTCGTTGCCCTTGAGCTTGCCCTGAACATTCAGGCTGAAGGCGATGTTGTCTTCAACGGTGAGCCAGGGGAACAGGGTAGGACGCTGGAATACCATGCCGCGGTTTGGGGAGGGGCCTTCTATTTCTTTGTCGTTTACCGCAACCTTGCCCAGAGTGGGAACGATGAGGCCCGCCACAAGGCGCAGTATGGTGGACTTTCCGCAGCCGGAAGGACCCACCAGAGAGATAAACTCGCCGCTTTCCATGGTTACGCTTACATTATCCAATGCATGGGTAACTTCGTCGCTTTCCACCTTTGCAAAGCTTTTGCTTACGTTTTCAAGGGTAAGTATTACTTTCTTATTTTCTGCCATAATTATTTCTCGCTCTCATTCTGCCAGCGCAGTACGTGGCGCTTAATACGCTCAAGAACCTTGGTGACTATGGTGAAGATAAAGCATATTACGAACAGGGCGGCAAACATCTTGTCGTAGCTTGCCCAGCCGGCCTGCCAGGTCATATACCAGCCAAGGCCGGACTTTACGCCCAGCATTTCGGCGATCATCAGTGCAACGCAGGAGGAGCTCATGGCCTGGGTGCAGCCCTGAAGTATGGAGGGCATTGCGTGGGGGATAGCTACGCGGAATACCAGCTGCCTTTCGGTGGCGCCCAGAGTCCTTGCGGCCTCGAAGAAGTCCTTATCCACGTTGGAGATGCCTGTCATGGAGGCAACGGTTACGGCGAACCAGGAGCCCAGCGCTATGATAAACACAGCGCCGCCAAAGAGGGAGCCTGCGATTACCATGGTAACGGGTACCCAGGTGGAGGTGGGGATGGGGCCCAGGAACTTGATGATGGGATCTATCCAGTAGCGGAACTTATTGGAATAGCCGCAGGAGATGCCGGTAACAAGGCCCAATGATACGCCGATGCCATAGCCGATGAACAGCAGCTTGAGGGTGTTGAGGGTACAGTCAAGCAGCATCATGTAGTCCTTAAGGAAGGCATTGATGATGAAGTTCATGCAGGGCACGAAGGGCTGGGTAAGGGTGCCGGTCTTAAGGGTGAGGTAATCGTAAAGGGCAAAGAACAGGAACAGGGCAGAGAACAGGGGAGCCCTGTAATGCACCTTTTCGTATACTGCGGTATTGCCCTTGGCCCTGCGGATTATGCCAACCACAAGGTAAACGATGTAGGCCGCAATGGCTATGCCCAGCACATACAGGTAGGCATAGGGATTGTAATTGCGGGCGTAATTGGGCAATATGATGTATTCGGCTATTGCCACAAGGCCGCATAATACGGGCAGAGCAAGGGTGATTACTTCCCATGTCTTCTGCCAGGCGGTCTTTTCTTTGGTTTCCAGCTTTTTGAGCTGACTGCGGGTCAGCTTGCCCAGCTCGGCGGCGTCTACCGCTTGATTGGTCTTGGTCTGATTCTCCGGCAGCATAAGCGCTTCCTTTCGTTAAAATATTATATCTATGCAAACGCAAACCCGCTGCCGCTGTATCGGCAGCGTTTCCATAAGCACAGTTTTAGACTGTTATATTTTAAATGGGGCTTGAAATGATGTCGAATTGTTTGTTTCTATTTTGTTAATGTGTTATCGATTGTATGAATAATAACAAAAGCGATAATTGAATAAATGGAATAAAAATAAACAGCGCAGAACAAAGTCCCCGATCAGCTCCTGAAACCACCATGGCATACATATTCATACATATTATATATAGGCGCTGTTTCAAGCGGCCGCAACCGGGACGCTGGCCGATCATGCCGCTCTGAGAAGACCTGCGATGCTCATTTTCAGTGGAAAATTATCAATAACAGAATGGATTCATGTCAAAGTCGGGGGAACTTTTTGACATTATTGGGTGAAGAATAAAGAATGTGGCATAATTTCTTGTTAAAGGGCCGATATTCGTATTAAAATTAACATTTTTTTTGATTATATATATGGCTTTTTTATTTTTCTCTGATATAATGTTATACGGTGCAAATCGAAAATCGGTTTGTAAAATAATTTGGAGGTTTTCACTAAATGAAGAAGTTCTTTGCTATCGCTCTGGCTCTCGTTATGGCTCTGGCCATGGTAGCCTGCGCAAAGCCCGCCGACGCCCCCGCTGCCGAAGAAGCTGCCCCCGCAGAAGACGCTGCTAAGGTAGTTGTATTCTGGTACGACGAGTCCGACGTATACCTCAGCTCCGTTCGTGACGCCATGAACACTGAGTTCGCCGCTCTGGGCATCACCCCCGACAACCAGTTCGCCGCCAACAACCAGACCACTCAGCTGGACCAGATCAACACCGCTATCGCCGGCGGCGCTGACATCCTGGTAGTAAACCAGGTAACCTCCGGCGCTGCTGATACCGCTGAGGACATCATCGCTGCTGCCGGTGATATCCCCGTAGTATTCTTCAACCGCGCTATCGGCACCGATGGTTCCGATGTTGCTGTTCTTGAAGCACATGCTTCCACCGCCTTCATCGGTACCGACGCTCCCGCTGCCGGTCACATGCAGGGCAAGATGATCGGTGACTACGTAGTTGCCAACTACGACGCTATCGACCTGAACAAGGACGGCGTTATCTCCTACGCTATGATGAAGGGCGACGAGGCCAACGTAGAGGCTATCTATCGCACCCAGTACGGCCTTGAGGATGCCAACATCGTTCTGGAAGCTGCCGGCAAGCCCGCTCTCGTTTACTTCGATGCTGCCAACACTGACTGCTACCAGGTAGACCAGGCCGGCGCATGGTCCGCTGCCGCCGCTAAGGAATACATGGACACCAACTTCGTTTCCTACAACGAGGCCAATGGCAACATGATCGAGCTGGTAATCTGCAACAACGACGGTATGGCTGAAGGCGTTATCGCTTCTCTGCAGGAGAAGGGCTACAATGTAGAAGGCGCCCATGTTGTTCCCGTATTCGGTGTTGACGCTACCGACAACGCCAAGGCTCTGATCGCTGAAGGCGCCATGACCGGTACCATCAAGCAGGACGCTCAGGGTATGGCCGCTGCAGTAAGCCAGACCGTAAAGGGCATTCTGGATGGCTCCGCTCCCGTTGACGCTGTAGCAGCTCTCAGCGATGCACGTTTCTCCATCGCTCCCGAAGCAGCTACCAAGCTGTATGTTGCTTACGCTCCCTACACCGGCGAGTAATTAAGCACATCACAATACGGTAAACTTTAGGGCGGCTGTCGCTTTCGGCGGCAGCCGCCTTTTTCAAAAATCAGGCCCGGTATGTCCGGTAGGGAACGGTAAACACCGCTCCGACAGTTTTTATTACGAAGGACGGGGAGCTATGCTCACCGTTCTCTATCGCGTTTTAACAGCGGCATACCGCGATCAACTTTGCAAGGGAGGAAAGGCAGCATGGAGCAGAACACTCTGCTTAAAATGGTAGGGATCACCAAAACGTTTCCCGGCGTAAAGGCGCTGGACAACGTTAATTTCGAAGTCAAAGCCGGTACGGTTCATGCCCTCATGGGCGAAAACGGCGCAGGCAAGTCTACCCTGATGAAGTGCCTCTTTGGCATTTACGGCAAGGACAGCGGCAATATTTACCTTGACGGCAAGGAGATAGACTTTAAAAACAGCAAGGAGGCCCTGGATCACGGCGTAGCCATGGTGCATCAGGAGCTGAACCAGGCCCTCAAGCGCAGCGTAATGGATAACATATGGCTGGGCCGCTATCCCAAGATAGGCGGCATAGCCGTTAACGAAAAGAAAATGTACAAGGATACCATGGCGGTATTCGAGGAACTGGGCATAAATGTTGACCCCCATCGCATAATGAGCACCATGCCGGTATCCCAGCGCCAGATGGTGGAGATCGCCAAGGCGGTATCCTACAATTCCAAGATAATCGTATTCGACGAGCCCACCTCCTCCCTTACCGAGGAAGAAGTGGAACACCTCTTTGAAATAATCAACATGCTCCGCAGCAGGGGCGTAGGCATCGTATACATCTCCCACAAGATGGCCGAGATAAAGCGCATTTCCGACTACATCACCGTAATGCGCGACGGCAAGTGGGTTGCCACGGAGCGGGCGGAAGACCTTGAGATGAACGACATCATCCGCCTGATGGTAGGCCGCGAGCTTACCAACCAGTTCCCTCCCAAAACCAACACCCCCGGCGAGGTTTACCTTAAGGTGGAGGGCATTACCGGCATGTACAACCAGCTCAGGGATGTAAGCCTTGAGGCACGCAGGGGCGAGATACTGGGCCTTGCGGGCCTGGACAGCTCCGGCCGTACCGAGACCCTGGAAAGCATATTCGGCATCCGCACCCGCAAGGAAGGCAGGATATTCCTTGACGGCAAGCCCTGCCTCAACCGCCATGCCAATGAATCCATATAGAACGGCTTTGCCCTGCTCACCGAAGAGCGCCGCGCGACCGGCATATTCGGCGTGCTGAACATCAGGGAAAACACCGTTATCTCCAGCCTTAAGCGCCATAAGCGCTTCGGCCTGTATCTGAGCGAAAAGTCCCAGAGGGAGGACACCCAGCGCTACATCGACGCCATGCGCACCAAGACCCCCTCTCAGGAGACCAAGATACGCAGCCTGTCAGGCGGCAATCAGCAGAAGGTCATCATCGGCCGCTGGCTGCTGACCGAGCCCGAGGTGCTGCTGCTGGATGAGCCCACCCGAGGCATAGACGTAGGCGCAAAGTACGAGATATACCAGCTGATACTGGACCTTGCCAACAAGGGCAAAACGGTATTGATGGTATCCTCCGAGATGCCCGAGCTGCTGGGCGTATGCGACAGGATAGTCGTAATGTCCGGCGGACGAGTGGCAGGCGAGGTTGACGCCCGCAATACCACTCAGGAAGAAATCATGACCCTTGCTGCAAAGTATGTATAAGGAGGCAGAAAACCATGACTAACCCCATCGCCAATCTCCAGCGCGTATCCGCTGACTATAAAACCATGGACAAGAAGGACAAGAAGCGCTTCTGGTCCGATATGATACTGAACAACGCCCTGTACATACTGATGGCGATATTCATCATCTACACCGCCATCGAGCAGCCCAACTTCCTTACCCTGGGCTCCTTTGCAAACCTTATCACTCAGGTTGCCGCATATCTGCCCCTGGCCCTTGGTATCGCCGGCTGTATCGTGCTTACCGGTACCGACCTTTCCGCGGGCCGCGTAGTAGGTCTTACCGCCGCAGTGGCAGGCGTATTCATGCAGAAGGCGGACTTTGCCAACAAGATGTTTGCAAACCTGCCTGAGATCAACGGCTGGTGGATAGCAGCAACCCTGCTTACCGTTATCGCCATCGGCGCACTCATCGGCCTTGTCAACGGCTTCTTCGTAGCCAAGTTCAGCCTCCATCCCTTCATCGTAACCCTTTCCACCCAGCTGATCACCTACGGTATCATTCTGTGGTTCTTCGCCCTCAACGGCAATAACGGCCAGCCCATCTCCGGCCTCAGCGCCGAGTACAAGGATTTCGTAGGCGGCGCAATGTTCCGCCTGGGCGGCGTGGCTGTTCCCAGATACGTGCTGTATGCCGTTATCCTTACCGGCCTTATGTGGTTCATCTGGAACAAGACCACCTTCGGCAAGAATATGTTCGCCGTTGGTTCCAACGCTGAAGCCGCCAAGGTTTCCGGCGTAAACGTATTCCTCACCACCATGCTGGTACACACCCTTGCAGGCGCCATGTACGGCTACGCCGGCTTCATCGAGGGCGTTCGCGCGGGCTCTGTTGCCGCAAGTACCGGCCTTAACGCAGAGTGCGACGCCATAGCGGCCTGCGTTATCGGCGGCGTATCCTTCGTCGGTGGTACCGGTAAGATCAGCGGCATAATCCTGGGCGTATTCGTTCTGCGCATCATCTTCGTTGCCCTTACCATGCTGGGCGTTGACTCTTCCAGCCTGTACATCATCAAGGGCGCCATCATCCTCTGCGCCTGCGCACTGGATATGCGTAAGTACCTGGTCAAGAAGTAATGGAAGAAAACCGCACCAATCCCAATTCGGAACAGGAGCAGGTCCCAAAGTTTCGCGGCCTTTACCGCCATGTAAAGATATCCGTAAAGGCGCTGGACCGCATAATCATCGCCTGTATCGCGGTGATAGTGATACTGGTGGCGCTGGAGCTTTGCAATCCCGGCTTTACCATTACCTTTGATTCCAAGGGCGGCAGCGACGTTGCCCCCCAGAACCAAATGTACGGCGAGCTGCTGGAAGAGCCGGAGCCTCCCACCCGTGAAGGCTATACCTTTACGGGCTGGTATACGGATGCGGCCTGTTATGAGATATGGGATACACAAAGTAAAACCATCGAAACGGATATGACACTATACGCCGGATGGGAAAAGCTTGAATAGCAAACATATCCCCCGGTGCTGCAAAAGCATCGGGGGATATTTTCATATGGCACCGAACAAACAATCTTAATATTAATATAAGGGGAAAACACATGTCTGTACCGTCCTTGATACTGTCCGAGCAAATGAAAGCCTCCCTTGACGCAGGCTTTGCCGCCGCATTCGGCGGCGCGCCTGAGCGCTATTTTTCCGCCCCCGGCCGCACCGAGATAGGGGGCAACCATACCGACCATCAGCGGGGCAGGGTGCTTGCGGGCGCGGTAAACCTTGATACCGTGGCGGCTGTGCGCCTCTACGGTTCCAATATTATCAGGGTCCAGTCCCAGGGCTATCCCATGTCCGCGGTGGATCTTTCCGTGCTGACCCCCCAGACCGAGGAGGTAAACACCACCCCCGCCCTCATCAGGGGCATAGCTGCCCGCTTTGCGGAGATGGGCTGCGATGTGGTGGGCTTTGACGCATACTGCGAGTCCACTGTGCTTCCCGGCAGCGGCCTTTCGTCTTCCGCGGCCTTTGAGGTGCTGGTGGGCACCATAATCAACCATCTGTTCAATGAAGGCAAGGCTTCTCAGCCCGAGATAGCCATGATAGGCCAGTACGCCGAGAATGTATTCTTCGGCAAGCCCTGCGGCCTTATGGATGAGATGGCTTCCGCCGTTGGCAACCTTGTTACCATAGACTTTTTTGACAAGGACAACCCTGTGATAAAGCCTGTGGATTTTGACTTTGCCTCCTGCGGACACGCCCTGTGCATAATCGATACCCGGGCAAGCCACGCAGACCTTACAGACGAATACGCCGCCATACCCAACGAGATAAAGTCAGTTGCGGCATACTTTGGCAAGGAGGTGCTGACCCAGATAGAGGAGGCGGAATTCTACGCTGCCATACCGGAGCTCCGGGAGCAGTGCGGAGACCGTGCCGTGATGCGCGCCATGCACTTTTACCGGGAAAACGCCCGTGTGCCCCTGCAGGTGGAGGCCCTTGAAAAGGGAGATTTTGATACCTTCCTGCGCCTTATAAAGGAAAGCGGATATTCTTCATATATGTACCTGCAGAACGTTATCCCCACGGGCTACAAGGCCCATCAGGATGTGGCCATAGCCCTTGCCCTGTGCGAGCATCTGCTGGGCGGACGGGGCGCATACCGTGTCCACGGCGGCGGCTTTGCGGGCACCGTGCAGGCTTTTGTTCCCTTTGATATGCTGGACAGCTTTGTTGCGGGCATGGACAGCGTGCTGGGAGAGGGCGCCTGCCATGTATTGTCCATCCGTCCTCAGGGCGGCGTTGAGATGGAGGTGCAGGGATGATCTACACCTATATCGATTCTCTGGTAAACTACGCGGTAAGCTGCGGCCTCGGGGAGGATATTGACCGCCGTGTGCTCACCAACCGCCTGCTGGATATCCTGCGGCTGGATGACTACATCCCTTCGGATAAACCCCTTGTTGAGGATATCGAGGAGATACTTGGCGGCATACTGGACTATGCCGTTTCCGCAGGCCTCTGCGATGAGGGCATAACCGCACGGGACATATTCGACACCCGCATAATGGGCGCCGTTACTCCCATGCCCCGTGAGGTGGCTGCAAAATTCCGCGGCCTGTACGCAGAGGATCCCGTAAAGGCCACCGACTGGTATTATAAGTTTTCCTGCGATACCGACTACATCCGCCGCTATCGCATAAAGAAGGACATGCGCTGGAAGTACCCCTGTGAATACGGGGGGCTGGACATTACCATAAACCTGTCCAAGCCGGAAAAGGACCCCAAGGCCATCGCCGCCGCAAAGAGCGCACCCCAGACCGCCTACCCCAAGTGTCAGCTGTGCGTGGAAAACGAGGGCTACGCAGGCCGCATGAACCATCCCGCAAGGGCGAACCACCGCATACTGCCCATAGAGGTGTGCGGGGAGGACTGGTTCCTTCAGTACAGCCCCTATGTGTATTACAATGAGCACTGCATAGTGTTCAATTCACAGCATATCCCCATGAAGATAGACCGCTCCGCCTTTGCAAAGCTTTTAAGCTTTGTGGGCAGCTTCCCCCATTACTTTGTGGGCTCCAATGCGGACCTGCCAATAGTGGGAGGCTCTATACTTAGCCATGAGCATTTTCAGGGGGGCCATTATACCTTCGCCATGGAAAACGCTCCTGTGGAGGATACCCTTACCTTTAACGGATACGAGGAGATACAGGCGGGCATAGTAAAGTGGCCCATGAGCGTAATACGCCTCAGCGGCAATGACCCCGAGCGCATAGCCGACCTTGCGGATAAAATACTTGCCGCATGGCGGAACTATTCCGATGAGACTGTGGGTGTTGTGGCCTTCTCGGACGGCGAGCCCCACAACACCATCACCCCCATCGCCCGCCGCAGGGGAGAGGCCTACGAGCTGGACCTTGTGCTGCGCTGCAACATCACCACCCCGGAGCATCCCATGGGTCTGTTCCATCCCCACGCCGACAAGCACCACATAAAGAAGGAAAACATCGGCCTTATAGAGGTGATGGGCCTTGCGGTGCTGCCCAGCCGATTGAAGGCGGAGCTGACCGCCCTTGCACAGGCTGCCGCAGAGGGCAGGGACGTGTCTGATGACGAGGCCCTCAGCAAGCATGCTCAGTGGCTGAAGGAGCTGAAAACAAAGCACACCTTCACCTCGGAAAACGCCCTGGATATCATACTGGAGGAGACGGGGCGGGTATTCGCCGCCGTACTTGAGGATGCGGGCGTATACAAGAACACCCCCGAAGGACGCAAAGCCTTCCTGCGCTTTGCGGACACGGTGTGCAAAGCATAGTTTATATCGCGACAAAAGCGCCCTACGGGCGCTTTTTGTTGTATGCGCCACTCGATATCGATATAATCTATAACAAAACAAGCAACATCTAAAACATCAATTATACTATCCATTATCCTTGATGATACAATCATGAAGTAATATTGCAGGAAAGGCAGGGAAAAGCAAAATGCTGATGGATTTGCACATGCACGAAAAGCGCAACTCTGCCGATAGCTTTATCTCCCTTGAGGAAATAGTGTTCCGGGCCCGGGAGATGGGCCTGGGCGGCATATGCATAACCGACCATGACTCCATGGGCCTTGTGGACTTTGCGGCGGAATACGCAAAAAAGCAAAACTTTCCCATTATAGTGGGGGTGGAATACCTTTCGCTGGATGGGGATATCACTGCATTCGGCATAAAGGACTTTCCAAAGGTTCGTATACCCGCACAGGATTTTATAGATATGGTGCACGCCCAGGGGGGCGTGTGCTCCGCGGCACACCCCTTCCGCAATAACAACAGGGGCCTTGAGCATAAGCTGGGCATTGTAAAGGGACTGGACGGCATCGAGGCCTTCAACGGCAGCACTCTGCCCGAGGCCAACGCCATGGCGCTGGGATACTGCCAAAGGCTTGGCATACAGCCCATCGGTGTAAGCGACTGCCATGTATATGATAAGATAGGACGCTATGCCACATGGATGCCGGACGGCATATGGACGGTGGATGATTTCGTGGCGGCCTTTAAGGAGGGCTGCTGCTATCCGGTGTGGTATGACAACGGCAGGTATGTGCCCTGCGCAGAGCCTTTAAAGGGCGGCTCTTACTCAAGAGTTATATAAATCATAAATATAAAGGAAGCGACAACAATGAGCGAAATTAAGCTGCCACAGGATTTTGTATCATACCCCGAGGCCCGCAAAAAGGCCTTTATGAACCTGAAAGCATTGAAGGAAAGCGGCAGGCGTGTGGTTGGCACATTCTGCACCTACACTCCTCAGGAGCTGGTGGACGCGGCGGATGCAACCCCCGTAAGCCTCTGCGCCATAGGCGAGGATAACATTCCTCCCGCGGAAAAGACCCTGCCCAAGAACCTTTGCCCCCTCATCAAGGCCAGCTTTGGCGGGGCGGTGACGGACAGGTGCCCCTTCTTCTATTTTTCCGACATGGTGCTGGCGGAAACCACCTGCGACGGCAAAAAGAAGATGTATGAATACCTTGGCAAGATAAAGCATACCCACGTTATGCAGCTGCCCCCGGGACAGTTTGGCGAGGGTGCCCTTGCTTTCTGGCGCAGCGAGGTCGAGGCCCTGCGCAAGGACCTTGAGCAGTTCTACGGCATTGAAATAACCGACGAGGCGATTTCCCGGGCAATAAAGCTGCGCAACCGTGAGCGCAAAGCCATACTGGATTATTACAAGGTAGGGGCCCTTAAGCCCACTCCCCTTTCGGGCTATGAGCTGAATACCGTAATAACCTCCAACGAGTATGCCTTTGATATCGAAAAGAAGATAGCCTTCCTTGAGCAGCGCACAAAGGAGCTGGTGGAAAAGTATCACAGGGAATACGAGGGCAAGCCCTCCCGCCCAAGGGTGCTTATCTCCGGCTGCCCCACTCACGGCGTTATCGACAAGGTGATAAAGCGCATCGAAGAGCTGGGGGCGGATGTTGTGGCCTTTGAAAACTGCTGCGGCCCCCGTGAAAAGGCGGACCCCGTTGACGAAACCAAGGACCCCATCACCGCCATCGCCGAAAAGTACCTGAGGGTAAACTGCTCCGTAATGAGCCCTAACCCGGGCAGGCTGGAAACCATCGGCAATATGATAGAGGAATACAAGGTGGACGGCGTGATAGAGGTTGTGCTGATGGCCTGCCATACCTTTGCGGCGGAAACCACCACCGTAAAGGAATTCGTCACCAAGGAAAAGGGTATACCTTTCCTTTCCATCACCACCGACTATTCCACCACCGATCAGGGTCAGATAGACACCCGCCTTGGGGCGTTCATCGAGCTGATGGCATAGGGAGATAAGCAATAAAGCATGAAATACAACATCGGCATAGACATAGGCTCCACCTGCGCCAAGACCGTGGTGATGGACCAGGATAAAAACATACTGCACCGCCTTCTTCAGCCAACCGGATGGAGCAGCGTGGAAACGGCAGAGGCCATAAAAGAAAAGCTGACGGAATTGGGCGTGGACTGGGACAGCGCAGCTGTTGTTGCCACGGGCTATGGCCGCATATCCGTGCCCTATGCGGACAAGTGCGTAACCGAGATAACCTGCCACGGCCGGGGCGCCTGCCATGTATTCGGCAGCGATGACATTACGGTCATAGACATAGGGGGGCAGGATACCAAGCTTATCTGCGTGGAGGACGGCATGGTGAAGGACTTCATCATGAACGACAAATGCTCCGCAGGCACCGGCCGCTTCCTTGAGATAATGGCAAACACGCTGAGCGTAAAGCTAAATGAGCTGTGTGAGCTTGCCTCCCACGGCGGCGGGGTCTCCATAAGCTCCATGTGCACGGTATTCGCCGAGTCCGAGGTAATAAGCCTCATCGGCCGGGGGGAGAAGAAAGAAAACATCGCCTTTGGCGTGGTGGATTCCATAGTAAAAAAGGTAGCCACTCAGGCGGGCAGGCTGCATCTTGCGGGCATAAAGGTTTGCCTTACCGGCGGATTGTGCGATTTTGAGTATGTGTGCTCTCAGCTTTCCGCTGCCCTTAAGTCAGAGGTGCTCACCCATCCCGACGGACGCTATGCAGGCGCCATTGGCGCGGCGCTGAGCGCAGCGGGGATAAAGAAATAGTTAGGATTATCTTCTTTTCTTTTTCTTTTCGTATCGAAAAGAAATAAGAAAGGTCGTCAAAGCGAAGCTTTGACATAGCTCCTTATTGAA
>X73_One_humped_Camel__coassemble_356_pt1 | contig 12979 bp, 13 predicted proteins | sample X73_One_humped_Camel__metabat2_high_PE_013 | metagenome-assembled genome bin X73_One_humped_Camel
GGTCTTTCTTGGTGACTTTCAGATTCCACTCCAAACCGCTGGAAATCGCAGTATTGGAAAGGTTGGAGGAACCGATATAAGCCGTCGTGAAGCCAGTATCACGATAGAATACATAGGTTTTTGCGTGAAGTCGGGTGCGTTTGGTATCGTAGCTAACCTTGATCTTGGTGTTAGGCAGCTGACGCAGTTCCTCGATAGCCATTACATCGGTGGCGCCCATGTAGGAAGTGGTAATGATCCGAAGCTCTCCACCATTTTGCGTGAACTCGCGCAGCTCGTCCATCAGCAGGCGCAAACCACTCCACTTGATAAAAGATACCAGCATATCAATACGGTCAGCCGTCACAATCTCCTTTTTGAGTTCCGTGTACATCTGAGGCTCATGGATCGCGCCGGTAAATAAGGAGCTTTGAGCAATAGATGTTTCCGGACGGCTCAGATCAGAGGCCGTCTTACCAACAGCCAGTCGCGGATCCGCCTCATTTAAAAGAGCAAGAAGCTGTTCTGCGCGCTGGTCAACACCCAGCGCGGCAAAGTCAGCTTCTTTTGTAGTGTTTTGAATGAGATCAACAATCTGGTTTGTCAGTGCGATTTGGGCAGAGATATCCCCACCATTGTCAACCACGTTATCCAGGCCCTTCTGAACCACATCAGCCAGATACTGCGTCAGCACTTTGGACGCTTCCGCCTTATCGATTGGCGCAACGGCCTTGCGGGCTTCCGGGATCTCCGCAAGCTCATTTATCAGTGCATTATTGATGACTTGTTCATAAAGGCCATGGTGAAGCATTTCGAGATCTCCTAAATTATTACCATATGCAAAACGACATTATGATTATTAACATAATAAACAGACAATTATTAACATAATTATACCCCTATTGTCGATACTTAACAAGTAAATCGATGTGCGACTAAACGCACCCAGCCCCCTATCTTTCGACAGGGGGCCGGGTGTATATGGCGCTTATATTATTGTTGGTGTATTTTTTTCGGTGTTTTTTCTGCTCATGTACCTCCTTTCTGTGTTTTCAAACTTATCTTACAGGCTGCAGCTGGCGACTACCTTGTAGCCCTCGGGGAGCTGGAAGGAAGGTTCTCCGCCGAACTCCCACTTGATGGTGGGTGCCCAGCCCTGAGCGATTGCGGTGAAGTGCAGGAGCACGATGCCGAAGTTCAGCTTGCTGTCGATCTCGGTGTTGTACTCGTCGGGCTTGCTGATGAGAGTAATGCGGCCGTTGCTGATTACGAAGCCGTAGGCCTGGCGGTTCAGGTAGCTGGGAGCCAGGGTGGCTGCGTAGAAGGCTTCCCACAGCATGTCATCGAAGAATCCGATGTACTCTTCAACGCCTTCGGAGTTGCCCCAGGAGTTCATGAAGACCATGTCGTTGATACCGAGCTTGGGGTCTACGTAGTGGCGCTGAGCGGTGATGTCCACATTGGACATGCTCTGGATGTTGAGCCTGAGACGCTTGGTGGTCTTTACGCCGTAGCCGAATGCTACGATGGCGGCTACTTCCAGTTCGCTCTCTACACCGATGGCCTTCTTTACCTTCTCGCTTTCGGTGAAGGTGAGCCAGCAGCTGTCAAGGTTCAGGTCGGCCAGCTTGATTACCAGGTCTTCCATGATGTAGCCGGCGTTCTCCCCTGCGTACTCTGCCTTCTCGGAGAGAAGTACCAGATAATGGGGTGCGCCTACCAGGTAGCTGCTGTATCCGGCTGCTCCTTCAAGAGCTTCCCTTGCTTCGGTGCCCAGCACCAGCAGTTCAGTCTTGTATTCGGGGAACAGTCTCTTTACGGACTTGCTGTAGTATTCCTTGATGCTCTCCAGTTCGGAAGTGCAAACTGCTTTTTCAATAAAGGCCCTTACGGACTTACGATTCTGTATCAATGCGCTGTAATTCATGTTTTTCTCCTCCTGATGTTTTAGTATTTAAATTTTAGTTTTTTCAGTGGTTTTTTGTTTCTGTTTTCTTTTATGGCCTTATTATAGCGATTCCATAACCATACTTCTGTGACAAAATCACCAAATTAAGAACAATTCTTAATCTTGTAAATTTATACTACAATTAATTGCCCTATGCATAGTCACATGTTAAAATTAAAATATAGCCATTCTATCTTTTCAAAATTTATTTATTCCGATGCCATTGAAGCCCCATTGCATATATAAAGGAGGTTCCTATGAAAAAGCGATTGCCTCTCATTATTCTTTCATTGCTTGTGATCATGGCGGGGTTATGTGGCTGCGCTCCAAGTTCACAAGATACGCCTTTACTATGGAAAGTCTGCGACAATGACAGCTATGTTTATCTTTTCGGTTCCATCCATGTGGCTACAAAGGATTTGTATCCTTTAAGCGACACTATTATGGATGCGTACCATTCCTGCGACCACCTCGCCCTTGAAGTGAGCCCGGATGAAATGCAGACCCCGGAGGCCATGACTGCCATGGCTGAGTATATGCGCTATGATGACGGCACATTGGTTACAGACGTTATAGGACAAGATCTTTTCAACGAAATCGTCACCATACTAAAATCAGAGTATCCCAACCTGCAAGAAGATGCCCTCCTCTCCTACCGCCCCATGATGCTTCAAAATCTATTGCAAACGGTTGTTATTGGAAAAACCGACCTGTCTGAGGAATACGGCATAGATACCAACTTTTACAACACCGCGCTAAAAGCCCAAAAACCCATTCTGAGCCTTGAAACATATGATATGCAGTTGGAAATCTTCAAAGGCTTTTCTCAGACCGAAAACATACATATGCTAAAAACGCTTCTGGACATAGAAAAACAGGCAGAAGCAACCGCGCAATCCTATGCCGCCTGGCGTAAAGGCGACCAGTCTGCACTGATAGAATACGAAACCACGCCTGCCTCAGCAGATTCCACGGATTACAACATATACCTTGAACTGGGCATAAAGCGCAATTTACACATGGCTGATGTTATAGATGGATATCTAAAGGATAATAAGAAGGTATTTGTCATTGCCGGTGCGGCGCATATGATAGGTAATGAAGGCATTGCCTCCCTGCTTGAAAATAATGGCTATACCGTGGAATTGATTTCTGGACAAGCTATTCGCTGACCATATATTTGATAGGCCCCCAAAACTACAAAACCCGAGACTCTCGTCTCGGGTTTTCATCTTACATTATTACCTATCCTTCACCTTGCATATCAGCTGCGTCATGGTGCCCATGGGGCAATACACGCACCAGCTGCGGGGCTTGAATAGCACCATGGTGATGAGGCCCAACACAGTGGAAGTAAGCATCACGCTGTAGAAGCCGAAGGCGAACTGAGCAACGCCGGGATGGAACAGGGTTCCGTGATATGCCCAGTGCCAAGGGAGCTTGAAGGTCCAAAGAAGCGTCACCGCCTGCCTGAGGTCCTGCGCCCCGGCAAATACCAGATAGGTATTCCACAGCATCAGGAAAAGCATTGCAAAGAAGAATATCAGAAAGCCATACCTGAAGGCTTTGCTTTTCATCCAGTTGGGTATGTCCTTTTTGCGGGACAGGCCAAACCTGCCGCCCAGCAGGCCAAACAGCTGTCCCCTGCCGCAATAGCGGTTGCAGTAGCCCTTTGTGCCCTTGGTGATGGATATTATCAGCGGGATAAAGAAGCAGAACAGGCCCAGCCACGCGAACAGTATATTGAAGAAGCCCAGCACAAGGTAAGTAAGAGACACTATCCACATGTAGTCATACCAATGCTTTTTCATGCCTCCACCTCCTTGATGGTTATCACAGACGCGGGGCAATCCTTGGCGCACTTGCCGCAGCCCACGCACTTAGTAAAGTCCACAGCCGCCATAATGCCCTTCATTATCCGTATTGCGCCCATGGGGCATACCTTTACGCAGCAGCCGCAGGCCACGCACAGCTCCTGTGCCACAAAGGCCTTTCTTTTCATCCTCTTTGCCTTTTCCACAATAAAAAACCTCCATTGCTTAATGCACGTACTATACATTAATTAATGGAGGTCTTCCGTGATATGGTCACAATTTAACAAATGAATCTAAATTTTTCTACTTCTTCCCCTGCTGCCTGCACCAGATATTCATTATCCAGTCCACCGGCAGCAGCTTTACCATGCGCACCTGCATCCGCACAGGGAAGCCCAGAATGGACACCTTCTTTTTCCTGCGGAAGTCCTTCATGGCCTTGTCGATGACCTGCTTTGCGGTGTACCAGCGGTCGTAGTATTTGATGGTATCGTCATGGACGGCACGATCCATAAACTCGGTCTTTATCCAGCCGGGGCATACGCACATTACGAATATTCCCCTGCTCTTGAGCTCACGGCCGATGGCACGGCTGAAGCTTAGCACATAAGCCTTGGTTGCGCCGTAAACGGAGAGATACGGCACAGGCTGCCAGCTGGAATTGGAGCCAAGGTTGATGATGGAATCCCCCTTGTGCATATAGGGCAGGCTCAGCAGGCACATAGCGGTGAGGGCCTTGTCGTTCAGGTCGATTATGCCCAGCTGATTGTCCAGCTCCATCTGGTCAAATGTGCCGAAAAGGCCGTAGCCTGCGGCGTTTATCAGCAGATGCACCTGAGGCTTCTCCGCCTCCAGCATATCCTTGTATGCGGCGTAGCTTGCGTTGTCGCTAAGGTCCATGGGGATGGGCCGCACAGGGGTCCTGCACTCTGCCTGCAGCTCCTCAAGGCGTTCCTTGCGGCGGGCGATTACCCATATCTCATCCAGCTGAAATTCCTTATCCACAGCGTATACGAACTCTCTGCCCATGCCGGAGGACGCGCCGGTGATGACTGCTATCTTTTTCATATGTTATGTTCTCCAATTCTCTTGATAACATGATATTACCCCGCCGCGGGAAACAAATCAACAGCAAAGCATAAAGAAAGCCGGGTTGCCCCGGCTTTCAATGTACTCTATTCCTAATCTCCATCAAAAACGGCTTCGTTTAATTCTGCAAAATCCAGCAGTTCAGATACCGTTATTCCTAATCCAACCGCAATACAATGCAATGTACGCAAAGTTGGATTCTTGGTATTCCCTTTCGCTATATTATCCAGTGTAGATTGACGCAACCCAGATAGTGTAGCTAACTTATTCAAGGTGATGTTCTTTTCCTTGCATATTGCCGCCATGCGAATAGCTATTGCTTCTGCGTAAGTCACATCATCACCTCGTTTCACCGTCTATGGTTAAGATGTGATTATGGTAGCATTTTATTCTTGCCTATATTAACCTCGTGCGGTTGACAGGCTGACTATATCCCTATAATATAACCGTATAAGGTTATATTTGTGCATAGGAGGCTTCATATGCAGATATTCCAATTCTTCTGTAACCTTGATATGTTACGCAAAGGCGAATATGTGGACCTGTCCATTTATCCCCAGTATTCCTTCCGGGACATACTGTATTACGAATACAGCGAAACCCTCCGTGACGGTCAGCCGGTGTGCCTGCTTTATTACTGCACCCTGGATGCCCCGCTGGATGTGAAAACCGTGGATATCACCGGGCCATATAATTACATGAAAGCTCTGGACGCAGAACCTATCGATATTGAAAACGCCATTTCCCCCGAAGACCTGCGTGTACTGCTACTTGAGGTCTCACGCCTGTACGACGGCCTTGATTACAGTGATACCCGCTCCAAGCTGGTGGACATGGTGCCAATGGGCAGTACCGGCGCCATCCACGCCCTCTGCACCGGCACAGACTACGACGGCGAGCTTTCTGTCGTTTTCGATGGCAACATCTTCCTGCGTGATCTGCTGTTATCTCAGGTACGGTATTTCGCAAAGATGTACGTGAAAAACGCTCCTGAGTATCATGCAGATAAAGAAAAGGCATCCACCCTTGAGCAATTCGACAAGGCATTCCACGAAACCTTCAGCGAATACTATGAAAATCACGGCGCGCAAAAGCGAAGCAACCTTGAGATCACCGGCAGGCCAAACAAGGCGCTGGACGATATAATGGAGCAGCTGCTGGCAGGGGCGTAGATTAATAACTCTCTTTATTCAAATTACAAAAACCTTCTTTAAGTGTTGCTAATTTTATTATAAATAGGTATTCTATTCTTAGGAGTAAACGCAAGCTCGGTTTAGGGCGTATAGCTGAGGGTATCCGTTACGGATGCATGACGCACTTGCGATGCTCCTTTTTTTGTCGCCTTCCGTGCGACCACTTCCCCTACCCTGTTCATTATAATTAGGGTACAATGAACGAGGAGGTAATTAATCATGTTTGGAGCGATACTTGGAGATATAATCGGCAGCCCCTATGAGTTTGACCGTGGCAATAAGAGCAAGGAGTTTCCCCTGTTCTCCTCAGAATCTCACTTTACCGACGATACTGTGATGACTGTCGCCGTGGCAGAGGCCCTTATGGATTGCACCGCCGACAGCACAGACGATGAGATACGGCAGAAGCTTATGGATTCCATGCGCAAGTACGGCAAGCTGTACCCCGATGCAGGCTACGGCGGTCGCTTCATGGTTTGGCTTAACCTTGACCCCAAGCCCTACAATAGCTACGGCAACGGCTCCGCTATGCGGGTATCCCCCGTGGCATGGCTATACAACGATATGGAAACCGTTCGCCGCATGGCACGACTTTCCGCCGACGTTACTCACAACCATCCCGAGGGCATCAAGGGCGCAGAGGCCACCGCATCTGCAATATTCCTCGCCCGTACAGGCCACAGCAAGGCCGATATAAAGGCCTACATTGAGCAGGAATTCGGCTACTCCCTCAACCGCACCTGCGACGAAATTCGTCCCACATACTTCCACGTGGAAAGCTGCCAGGAGACAGTTCCTGAGGCCATTACAGCCTTCCTTGAGAGCAATGACTTCGAGGACGTAATACGCACTGCCGTATCCTTAGGGGGGGACTGCGACACCCTCACCGCCATTGCAGGCAGCATTGCTGAAGGGTTTTATGGGGTAAGTGATGAGCTTAAAGCAGAGTGCAAGAAGCGACTGGATGGCAGGCTGCTGAGCGTGGTCGAAAGGTTTGAAAAAAGAATAAGATAAGGTATTAAAAGGGCACATCGCAGGATGTGCCCTTTTACTCATCCTTCCTCTTTGTCACCATTATCATAAGACGAATTACCCTGCCACATAATCACACAGAATTTTTTAAATATGTATGTGAAACATTGATTAACATCTTCTATCTCTCACCTGCGATCACCTTCCATTCTTCAAAAGAGTGTAGTTCGAGCAAGTAATTTTGTTTGTGCCTGAATACAGACCGGCAAATGAAAAAGACCTTCTTTTTGTGATTTGACTTGGATTTCACATTCCTTGTATTTTTGATTTCACATGGCAATCCTAAAATCATAACTGTACCAAGGAAATCCAAACGCAAACAGTTATATGAAAGGAGAAACTACCATGAAAAAGATGATTACGATGATGATGGTTGCCGTTCTGTCTATTTCTATGCTTGCAGGCTGCGGCAGTGCAAAGACCGCCAGCTCTGTTGCCACCGATGGCTCCACCTCTATGGAGAAGGTGATCGGCGCTCTGGGCGAAGCTTTCCAGAACGACACCGGCATCAGCTTTACTTATAATCCTACCGGCTCCGGCAGCGGCATCAAGGCCGTTCAGGAAGGCCGCTGCGACATCGGTCTTTCTTCCCGCGATCTGAAAGATGAGGAAAAAGCCGCCGGTCTGACCGGCACTGTTCTGGCCTATGACGGCATCGCAATTATCGTAAACCCCGAAAACCCCGTTGCTGACCTGAGCGTAGAAACCATTGCCAAGATCTACACCGGTGATATCACCAACTGGTCTGAGGTTGGCGGCAATGATATGGAGATCGTTCTGATAGGTCGCGAAGCCGGTTCCGGTACTCGTGACGGCTTCGAGTCCATCACTAATACAGAGGATGCTTGCAAGTATCGCCAGGAACTGACCTCCACCGGTGACGTTATCACCACCGTTTCCCAGAACCCCGGTGCTATCGGCTACGCTTCTGTGGCCTCTGTGAAGGATACCGTGAAGGCTCTGACTGTGGATGGTGTTGCCCCTGCCGAGGCTACCATCAAGGACGGCAGCTATGTGGTACAGCGTCCTTTTGTTCTGGTCACCAAGAGCGATGCTGAGCTGAGTGAAGCTGCCCAGAAGTTCTTTGACTACATCACTTCTTCTGATGCAAATGAGATCATCAGTGCAGCCGGTGTGGTTTCCGCAAACTAAGAAAACGCAGATGCGGCGGTTGTGCTACTGACCGCCGCTACTCTGCTATGAGGAACTAACTATGAAGAAGAATCAATTGATGGAAAAGGTGATCCACGGCATATTTCTGGTGCTGGGCCTGATTACAGTTGGCTGCGTTTTGCTGATCACCATCTATCTTGTCATCTCCGGTATTCCCGCAATTCGTGAGATCGGTCTTATCGACTTCCTGTTTGGCAAGGAATGGGCATCTACCGCAGCCGAGCCGAAATACGGCATCCTGCCCTTTATCCTGACCAGCGTTTACGGCACTGCCGGTGCTATCTTGATCGGTGTTCCTATCGGCTTTATGACTGCGGTGTACCTCTCCAAACTGGCATCCCCAAAGGTTAAATCCGTGATGCAGTCTGCGGTCAGCTTGCTTGCCGGTATTCCTTCTGTGGTTTATGGTCTGGTGGGTATGCTGGTACTGGTTCCGGGCATTAGAAAGATTTTCAATGTGCCTGATGGCGCAAGTTTGCTTGCCGCAATAATCGTTCTGGCAATTATGATCCTGCCCTCCATCATCAAGATGTCCATTACCGCACTTGACGCAGTTCCCAAGGAATACGAGGATGCTTCTCTTGCTCTTGGTGCTACGCCTATCGAGACCTACTTCAAGGTTTCCGTCCCTGCCGCAAAAAGCGGTATTGCAGCAGCTGTTGTGCTGGGCGTAGGCCGTGCCATCGGTGAAGCTATGGCGGTTATGATGGTTGCCGGTAATGTGCCCAATATGCCCGACTCTCTGTTCCAGAGCGTTCGCTTCCTGACCACTGCCGTGTCCAGCGAGATGGCCTATTCCAGCGGCTTGCAGAGACAGGCGCTGTTCTCCATCGCACTGGTGTTGTTCCTGTTTATCATGCTGATCAATGCCACACTGAACTTCTTCCTCAAGCGAGAAACGGAGTAACCTATGTTTAATCAAGCATTATCCAAAAAGAGAAAAGGCTTCGAAGCGTTAGTGAAAGCGCTGATGCTGCTGTCTGTCGGTCTGACCGCCGCTCTGGTGCTGTTCCTGCTGATCTATGTGCTGGGACAGGGTATTCCCAACATCACGTGGGAGCTGCTGTCCACCAAACCCAGTTACCTGACTGAGCGCATCGGTATCCTGCCTGACATTTTGAACACGGTATATATCGTGCTGGCAACGCTGCTCATCGTCCTGCCTTTAGGCGTAGGCGCAGCCATTTATCTGACTGAGTACGCATCCAACAAGAAGGTAGTAGGCATCATCGAGTATGCCGCCGAGACCCTTTCCGGTATTCCCTCCATCATCTATGGTCTGGTGGGTATGCTGCTGTTTTCCAACAGTATGGGAACTTGCCTGATGGCAGGTGCGCTGACTCTGGTGATCATGAACCTGCCCACCATCATGCGAACCACACAAGAAAGTTTAAAAACCGTTCCCCAGTCCTACCGTGAGGGCGCATTTGGTCTTGGAGCCGGTAAATGGAGAGTTGTTCGCAAAGTAGTCCTTCCAGGCTGTGTGGATGGTGTCATCACCGGAGGAATTCTATCCGTTGGTCGTATTCTGGGTGAGTCCGCAGCGTTGCTCTTTACCGCAGGCTTTGCCCATGCAGTTAACGGCCTGATTGAAGGTCTTGCAGCTCCCGGCGCAACGCTGACTGTCGCCCTCTACGTATATGCAAAAGAACAGGGTGAGTTCGGGGTGGCCTTTGCCATTGCCGCCATCCTGATGGTTCTGACCGTTATTATTAACTTTGCGGCTGCATTGGTGCAGAAACATTTCGCAAAAAGGAGAAGTATATGAGTATTATCTCTGTAAAAGAACTGTGCCTGTGGTACGGTGACCATCAGGCACTCCGCAATGTGGATATTGAAATCCCTGAAAAGAGCATCACTGCGTTTATCGGCCCTTCCGGTTGTGGTAAGTCTACTTTTCTCAAAACTTTGAATCGCATGAATGATCTGATTCCCGGCGTGAAGATCACCGGCGACATTCGCTACGAGGGAACGGACATTTTCTCCAAGGAAGTGGATGTGAACAACCTCCGTAAAGAGATCGGCATGGTATTCCAGAAGCCCAATCCTTTCCCTATGAGCATTTATGACAATGTAGCTTATGGCCCCAGAACTCATGGCATTACCAACAAGGTGGAACTGGATGAGATCGCAGAGCGTGCCTTGCGTGATGCGGCTATCTGGGATGAGGCAAAGGACAGGCTGAAGAAAAATGCACTCGGTATGTCCGGCGGTCAACAGCAGCGTCTGTGCATCGCAAGAGCACTGGCTGTTCAACCCAAAGTCCTTTTAATGGATGAGCCTACCTCGGCCCTTGACCCCATTTCCACTTCCCGCATCGAGGAACTGGTTATGGAACTGAAGGGAAAGTACACCATCGTAATGGTAACACACAACATGCAGCAGGCCGTCCGTGTATCGGACCACACCGCTTTCTTCCTGCTGGGAGAACTGGTAGAGTTTGGCAAGACCGATGACATCTTCTCTCAGCCTAAGGATCAGCGCACTGAAGATTATATCACCGGCAGATTTGGTTAAGGAGGAGAATATGAGAAACAGGTTTGATGCACAGCTCTTTGAGCTGAACCGTGAAATTATTGAAATGGGCGCTATGTGCGAGGAAGCCATTGCGGCCGCTGTGAAAGCCCTTTCTTCCGGCGATATCACATTGGCAGAAAAAGTAAAGGCAAGCGGTGGTGCAATCGACCAGATGGAGCGTGACATTGAAGGGCGCTGTATGAAGCTACTGCTTCACCAGCAGCCCGTTGCCCGTGATCTCCGTCTGATTTCTGCTGCTTTGAAGATGATTACCGACATGGAGCGCATCGGCGATCAGGCAGAGGACATTGCCGAGATCGTCACCTTCCTGGCGGGACACACCATGGAGGATATGGAGCTGATTGAGGAAATGGCTCGTGAGACCATCGAGATGGTGACGGAAAGCGTAGATGCCTTTGTCAAAAAGGATGTTGCACTGGCACAAAAGGTAATTGATCAGGACGACATCGTTGATGACTATTTTTCCAAGGTAAAGCGTGGTATTATTACTTTAATTGCAGGAAATCACACTAATGGCGAGTTTGCTCTTGACCTTTTGATGATTGCCAAGTATTTTGAACGTATCGGCGATCATGCGACCAATATTGCCGAGTGGGTAATTTACTCCGTAACCGGAAAGCACAAGGAGGTGTAACGTTGATTTGGTATGTTGAGGATGATGCAAGCATCCGTGATATCGCAATCTATGCACTGAACTCTGCCGGATTTGAAACAAAAGGCTTTGAAGATGGCCTTTCCTTTTGGGAAGCGCTGAAAAAAGAGAAACCTGAACTGATCGTTCTGGATGTGATGCTCCCCGGTATGGATGGAATTGAACTTCTGTCCAAGATGAAGGAGTCTATGGAATACAGCACAATTCCTGTGATCATGGCTACTGCAAAAGGACAGGAATATGACCGTATCCGTGGCCTGGATATGGGCGCTGATGATTATATTGTAAAGCCTTTCAGTATGATGGAGATGGTATCCAGAGTGAAAGCGGTGCTGCGCCGCAGCCAGCCCCAACAGGTATCCAAGCTGTTGAAGGCAGGCGGTCTGGTTGTTAATCTGGACGAGCATACTGTTGTTGTGGATGGTAACCGAGTTCAGCTTACTTACAAGGAATTTGAGCTGCTTCGTATATTCCTTTCCCATCCCGGAATAGTTTATACCAGGGAGCAGTTGTTTTCTCAGGTGTGGAATCTGGATTACATGGGTGATTCCCGTACTCTGGATTCCCATATCCGCACATTGCGTCAGAAACTGGATGGCTATGGCAAGATGATCGAAACCGTGCGTAATGTAGGCTATCGCTGGGAGGTAGGCTATGACAAGTAAGATCTTCAAGTCTATTCTTTCTGTCGCCATCGCTGTGCTACTTTCCAGCCTTGTCATCATTATCGGTGCTTTATATCCATACTTTGGCAATGTGCAGGAGTCTCAGCTGAAAGATGAACTGAGCCTTGCGGCTGATGCGACGGAACAACTAGGCGAAAGTTATCTGCAAGGTCTGGATTATGACCGCTATCGCCTGACATGGGTAGATGCAGATGGCACAGTTCTTTTTGACAGCCATGCAGATACTGCTGCCATGGAAAACCATGCTGACCGTGAAGAAATCAAGGAAGCCCTTGTATCCGGCAACGGCAGCAGCACCCGTCAGTCCTCCACGCTGACGGAGCAGACCATTTATGAAGCAACACAACTGAATGATGGCAGTGTACTCCGTATTTCTGTCAGTCGAGCAACCGCATTGGTTCTGGTTCTTGGTATGCTTCAGCCGATTGCCATTGTCCTTGTGATTGCCATTGCACTATCCGCATGGCTGGCACACCGCATGGCAAAGAAGGTTGTAGAACCGCTGAATAAACTTAATCTTGAAAAGCCCATGGAAAATGAAGCCTACGAAGAACTGGCTCCCTTGCTGCGCCGTATTAACGCACAACATAAGGAAATCAAAGCGCAGATGCAGACCCTGAAGCGTAAACAGGATGAGTTTGAACAGATCACCGGCAACATGAAAGAAGCTCTCGTGCTTCTGGATAACAGGGGCAGAATTATCAGCATCAATCCTGCGGCAAGAACGCTGTTTGGCGCAAGTGCTTCTTGTATCGGAGAGGATTTTCTGACCATTGACCGAAAGCAGAATATGCGGCTTGCTCTGGAGCATGCAAAGACACAAGGACATGCTGATTTCCGTGCCAAGGAAAATGGCAGAGAGTATCAGTTTGATC
>X73_One_humped_Camel__coassemble_357_pt1 | contig 12955 bp, 13 predicted proteins | sample X73_One_humped_Camel__metabat2_high_PE_013 | metagenome-assembled genome bin X73_One_humped_Camel
CGGGACGTACTATCGGGAAGGTTGAGGGGATTGCCACCCTTTCCAATGCAGCTTCCCCTTGCGGCGAAGCCGAGGGGTGGGATTCATTACTCATACTAAAAGAAAGCTTTGATATTGTCCTATGCCTGCGATAGTGTGCCCATTTTTCCCATAAGGGAAAAATTTCATTAAAGGGCGGCGGGTGGGTATAGATAATCAAGCTGTAAACTATTTTATCTGTCCGCGGGTAAAGCCGAACGGCCTGTTGATAACCGCATAGTTATTCCCTTCTTCCACTTTTTGCGGAGCGAGGGTGGCGGCGTTTGCTTGCGACTCGAAGGACATTGCTTGCGTATTCCGCCCGCTATTCCTTTCGCTAGCACAATTAAAAAGCCGCCCGAAGGCGGCTTTTGTGTTGTTGGGGTGTTTATCGCTCCCACAGCTTACCGGGATATAATCCCGCCTGCTTAATCTTTGCTATTTCGGCGGTGACAGAGGGCATGTCCTCCTTGTAGGTCACGCCGAACCAGCGGTCATGGCTGCTTTGGGTCTTTATGTGCACTGAGCCCTGTTCCATAAGGGTTTCCACGGCGGTGGGCAGTATGTCCTCAAAGGTTTCAGGTTCCTCTGCCAAGCCCCTTTTGAGGGAGGAGAGGAATTCCTGCTCCAGCAGAGGCATTATGCCGGGGCGGAAGCCCCAGCAGTTCATGGAGACGGGAGTACCTGCGGGTATTATGAAGGTATTGCCCTGCTTGTCCGTAAACTGACCGCCTGCACTGTGGGGCAGTATTTTTTTATGCTCCACTATGCGGCTCAGATACCCGTCCCGTATGGCGCATACACCCCGGGATACGGGGCCGCTGGGGCTGAGGGTGTTTTCCAGCAGATAGCTTACCATAAGGTGCTCATCTGCGAGGCCATCCTGAGAAAGGAAGCGGTACAGCAGCTCAAAGGCCTCGGGCCCATAGTAATCGTCAGCGTTTGCGGCGGCAAAGGGCCGTCCGCCTATGGCGTCCCTTGCGCAGAGCACCGCATGGGTGGTGCCAAGGGGCTTTGTGCGCTGAGGGGGACGGATTATCCCCGGGGGCAGCATGGAAAGGTCCTGAAAGGCAAGGGAAACATTGGCATGGACGGATATGGGGCGGACTACCTTTTCCGTAAAGACCTGCTCCATTTCGGGCTTTATTATGAAGATGACGTCCTCAAAGCCTGCCCTCAGGGCATCATAAACGGAAAAATCAATGAACAGATGCCCTTGTGCATCCATGGGCTGCATCTGCTTAAGGCCGCCAAAACGGCTGCCCAGCCCTGCGGCCATCAGTACCAGTACAGGTTTCGCCATGGCGCTGCCCTCCTTATCTTAGGTGTGTCAGTCGTGGGTGTGTATCATGCGGCCAAAGGCACGAGGAGCCGCGTGCTTTTTTACCATGTCATTCAGGGTGTTTTCGTTGAACCCCGGAACGTGCTTCATGGCGGGCACCAGCCGCTTTATTGTCTTTTCGTCCATCATGCCCACCAGCTCAAGGAGCATTGCGGCGGCGTTCTGGGCGGAGGGTGTCTCGTCGAATATTATTTCCATATTTTCCCCTATCATGCGCATCTCTATGATGCGGGTATCGGGGGTCTCGATAAAGCTTGAGAAAAGGGTAAGGCATATCTCATCCTCATCCCACATCCATACTCCTCGGGTGGAGACAAGGTGATCCTCTTCCCTTATGCCGTAGCGTGAGTCGGTAAGGGAGCCGTCCCGCTTAACGTAGAGGGTATTGCGCTCGTAATGCTCGTAGAAGGTGACGGCAAGGGTATCCTCGTCCTGCCGGGTAAAGCGCACCACGTCCGTGCCAAGGGAATAGCAGCCGTGGACGCTTTGGAGGGGCTGGGGGAAGAGAGAGCCGTTGGTGGCGCCAAGGCGGTATTCCCGGCCGTCAAGGGTATCGCACAGCCTGTGGAACTGGTCGGGATCTGTGCCCAGGCCTATGCGGGAGGGTGTGGGGGAGAATACCAAAGAGGAGGTGTATTCCTTAAGCCTTTTGTATCCCTCGGGATACTGGGGCAGGGGGGAATCCGCCGCGCTCCACAGGCAGGAGGAAAGGGCCTGCATGAGGGAGGTCTTGGCGAAAAGCTGATTGCTGCCGCTGAATATTATGGCGGCGGCGTTTATGTGGGGGAACATTACGGCATACTGGCCGAAGGCCCCGTTAAACTGGTATACGCCGTTTGCGTTCATCCATATCTGGAAGCCGTAGCCCTGGTTTATTTCCCCATTTGGGGTGGCGATCTGGGGGGAGGTGGCCATGTCTATCCATTCCTCGCTCAGCAGCCGCCTGCCGTTCCATTCCCCCTTGTTCAGGTACAGCTGGGCTATCTTGGCAAGGTCTTCAATGCAGAGGCTGAGGCCCCAGCCGCCCTTTTCCGTGCCCATGGGGCAGGCTTCCCAGGGATAGTTTGTTATGCCAAGGGGCTCATACAGCCTTGGGATAAGGTATTCCGTAAGGCCTTGCCCTGTGACCCGCCGAAGAACTGCGGCCAGCATGTAGGTATTGAGGGAATTGTATTCAAACTGGGTGCCCGGCTCAAACTTTGGGACGGATTCCATAAACATCTTTACCCAGTCGCGGTCCAGCATACTGCCTATTTCGTTGAACCTTATGCCTGTGCTCATGGTGAGCAGATGCCGCACCGTCATAAGCCGTGCCCACTTATTGGAAGAGGGGGGCAGTTCTGTGAAAATGTCATCCAGCCGCCGGTCAAGGTCGATAAGCCCCTCGTCATATGCAAAGCCTATGGCGGTGGATACTATGCTCTTGCTGGCAGAGTACAGCATGTGGGGGAGGTTTGGCCTGTATGGGGCCCAGTACCCCTCGGCAAATACTTTGCCGTCCCTTATCAGCATCATGGCGTGCACCCCAAGGGTGTCCACGTCCTTCTCTACCGCCCGGAAAAGCTGCTCCGCCACGGCGCTGCTGATGCCCGCTTCCTCGGGGGTGCAGCGGGGCAGGGGCTGAGCTATGGGCTGTATTTCGTATGGATTCTTCTGGCGGGCATAGCCGTACTGAGGGATACCCTCGGTATCCTTCTTGAGCATTTTTATAAGCAGGTCTATGCTGCGCATTTGGATGGTGATGTCCATAAACACCTCACAGAGTGTCACCGAAATCCTATCGGGATTTTTGCGGTGAATTTAGATAAAAAGTTGATTATCTATTCCCGCCCGCCGCCCCTTTAGGAATGTTTTCCCTTGCGGGAAAACAGGTCGCGCTGACGGAAAAAGTCGATAATACCGTTGTTTCTTTGCATAGCAATGAGGAAAGATTGCTGTCCTCCTCCGCCTTCGCCTGTGGCGAAGGTACATTAAAAAGGGCGGCGGGTGGGATCAGATAAATCTACTGCTCCGCTTTTGCCTTGGGTACGCCCTTTCCTGTGCGTTCAGCATAAAAGACGGCCTCTGCGGTGTTCTTGAAGGGATTAAGCCACAGTACGCCTATGCCAAGGGGAATAAGGGCCAGAAAATCCCACAGGATAAAGCTGAGGCGCAGGCCAAACAGTCTGCCCTTGTGGCCGTCCATCATCTGCTTGCTCAGGTTTACCGCTTCCCGGATGCCTATATCGGGATTTTCCGCCATTATGTAGGGGGCCATGGCGTAGCGATAGCCGGCGATGATACCGGGGATTATCAGCAGCAAGCCCCACAGCAGGATGAAAAACAGGGTATACAGATACAGCCCTATTGCCTTGAAGAAAATATTGAACCTGCTGAACAGTACCTTCGCCGGATCGACCTGATTTTTTGAAACAAGGTCGATGTAGTATTTTTTGTAGCCAAGGCTTATGGCATGGCCTATAAGGGAAAGGATGAAACCTATGGCAAAGACCGAGATTATGGCGAACAGAAGCATGGCGGCGGTGATGTTTCTGCAGTATACCATGCTCAGGTAGTCCGCCTTATCCTGCAGCAATTCGGTGCCGTATTGGATAACTTCCCTGAGCACGGCGGGGTCAAAAAGCTCTGCCAATACCGAAAAGTCAGGGCTCTTGCTGAGGAAGTTCGGGAAGTACTCTACCTGCAGCAGTACCGCAAGAAAGGATATCCATACAGAGTGCTTCCAGTTTCCCCTGAGCTTGTTGCGGGCGATGTCTTTGATCTTTCTGCTGGTTAACATGCTCATACCCCCACTGTATTATTCTTTTGTACTGTTGTAAGGAAACTGATTATTACTGTACAGGTTCCGCCATGGGAATGCCCCTGCCGGTGCGCTCGATATAGAAGGTGGCTTCGGCGGCCTTCATATAAGGGTTCAGCCACAGGCTGCCTATGCCAAAGGTAAGGGCGCTGAGCAGTGCCCAGCCGATGAAGCTCATGTGCAGCCCAAACAGCCTGCCCTTGTGGCCCGCCATCATCTGCTTGCTGAGGTTTACCGCCTCACGGATGCCTACTTCGGGATGCTCTGCCATTATATAGGGCGCCATGGAGTAGCGATAGCTGGCCACTATGCCGGGGATAAACAGCAGCAGGCTCCACAGGAATACAAATAAGCCCATGAACAGCTGGAGGCCCACGGCCTTGAAGAATATGCCAAACCTGTCAAACAGCACGCCGACGCTGTTCATCTTATTGTGCAGCACAAGGTCGATGTAATACTTATTGTGGCCCAGGCTTACCGCCGAACCCACAAGGAACAGCACAAAGCTAAGTACGCCTGCCCCTACGAATACACCGGTGAGCATAGGCGCGGTGATGTTGAGGCCTGTGGACTGGCTTATGGAAGCGGCAAAGCTTTCCATAAGGCTCATGCCGGACTGTAAGCCCTCGGCAACCTGCTCCGTCTGGGCAGAGCTTACGCCGGAGGAGCCGCCAAAGCTTGCTGCGCCCAGCAGCGCCGCAAGGAAGGACACCAGTACAGAGCGTCCCCATTTGCCCCTGAGTTTATCCCGGGCGATGGTTCTGAATTCTTTGCTTGAAAACATATTGTTTACCCCCACTTATATTATTATGTATGCGGAGAGGACTTTACCTCGTATTATCGGATATGCAGACAGGGGGACGCCATGTGCGCCCCCCTTGCGTGTTTGCGGTTTATTCGATGTTGCAGCCGCTGCAGCCTTCGCAGCTTTCCTTGTCGCAGTCAAGGCGGGCCTCAACTATCTGGGAAAGGGCGTCCATCTTGTCTTCATCGGCGGGTACGAAGTTTTCGTATTCGCCGTCCACTTCGATTTTGAATACGAACAGGTCCTGATCTTCGTCTTCTTCCGCGGCGGGGTCGATCATTACGGCGTATTCGTCGCCATCGTAATCGAAGTAATCTACCACCTCAAGCTCTACCTCGTTGCCTTCTTCGTCGGTAAATACCACCAGATCCTTTTCCAGTTCTTCCATTTTAAGATTCTCCTTTTATGTTTTATGCATGGTTTAAGCATAGCGTTTCTAATGCTATTTTATCCTAATCCCAACCCTATCGCAATATTTGCGGCGTTTTTTTACCCTTATGACTAAATGGATTCACTTTTTAAGGGAATTATGTGACAAAGATACGGAAAAATTGCTATTCATCTGATATAATCACTTTAAACTTGCAACCCAACTGCATGTAAACACGTTATTAAATCAGGACGGAGGTGGGTAACATTGCCCCAAAGAGACCTTGAGTCCATATACACGGAGCATTCCCGCATGGTATACTGGGCGGCCTATTCCGTGCTTCGCTCGGACAGCGACGCAATGGACGTGACCCAGAATGTATTTTTGAGGACCATAAAGCACATGGGGAAGCTCGCCGCCATGGAAGAGGGCCAGTTAAAGGCCTGGCTGTACCGTGTGGCGGTAAACCTTTCATTGGACATAAAGCGCAAGCAAAAGCGGGAGTATCCGGTGGATGAGCTGCCGGAGCGGGAAAGCACCGCTTTGTATGACATGCCTGAGCCTTCCGCAATTACCGCTGAGCAGCGGCGCATTGTAAGGGAGGCCATAGAGCGGCTGCCCGATATATACCGTGAGGCGGTCATGCTGCATTACTATTCAAATATGTCCTGCGCCGATATAGCACAGCTTACCGGCGCAGCCGAGGGCACCATAAAGTCCCGCATATCCCGGGCAAGAATAAGGCTCATGGAGCTGTTGAAAGAAGGTGAGAAGAATGACTGACAACATGGATAAGCTGCTTTTTGACATTGGCGAAGAGGCAAACCAGAGGGTGGACTTTGAAGGTATGCAGGCAGCCCTTCTCGCCCAGCAGGCCAAGCAGCGGGCCGCAAAAACAAGGCGCATACGATACATGGGCATGGCCGCAGCCTGCGTGGTTGTATTGGGCGTTGCCTCCATGCTGCCGGGCGGGCTGAACAAGCCTGCGGCGGAAGCCGAAGCCGCACCTGCCCCCGCAGAATACGCCGTGGAAACCGAAGAAGCCGCCCCCGCTGCGGAAGCTCCCGCCGCTGAGGAGAGGATAGTTGATATTAACCCCGGCGCTCTGGATGTCGCTGTGGCAAACGGCTGCGATTCCTGCACTGTCGAAGAAGCTGTTGCGGAAGAAGCCCCCGTTGAGGAGGCCATAGCTGAGGAAGAAGCGGTGGAAGAGGCCGCCCCTGCCGGGGGAGCAAGCGGCGCGGATGCCTGCCTTGTCAATGCGGATACCGGCGTATTTGAGATAGGCATACCCAAAGAGGGCTTTGAGGAGTATCTAAAGGATAATTATTACGGTATAATAGTAATACCCTTTGAAAAGAGCGGCATACCCGAAGGGTCTGCGGACATATCCGTGACACTGTGCGAAAACACCGCGGTATGGAACACCGGCAGCGGCGTGTACTATGTGGAGATACAGGCCGTTGGCAGCGCAGAGGAATTTGCGGACATTCTGCGTACCGCATGCCAATAGCTGAATGGGAGAAAAGGAGAACAGCATGAAAAATTTCGTATCCGAGTTTAAGAAGTTCATCGCCCGTGGAAACGTTATGGACCTTGCCGTGGGCGTTATCATCGGCGGCGCATTCAAGACCATAGTGGATTCGCTGGTGAATGACATAATATCCCCCGTGATAGGCCTGTTTTCCGGGGATACCCTAAACAGCAGCGTGCTGACTGTGGGAGATGTGTCCATTGCATACGGCGCCTTTATCTCCGCCATAGTGAATTTTCTCATTATTGCCCTTGTGCTGTTCCTGCTTATCCGCTGGGTGAATAAGCTTCAGGAGCGCTTTGCAAAGAAGGAGGAGCCCAAGGCAGACCCCAGAAAGTGCCCCTACTGCTTCAGCGTGGTTGACGACAAGGCCACCCGCTGCCCCCATTGCACCTCCCATCTGGAATAGGCTATGGAGGATACCTTTGAGCTGAAAGTCATCGCCCGCATGCGGTGCGATTACACGGAAAAGTTCGGCATACCCCGCCAGAGCGGCTTAGGCGAAGGCCCTGTTGGGGAGATAGTGTTCCAAGAGGAATACCGTGACGCAAACGCCCTCCGTGGTTTGGAGGGTTATTCCCATATATGGCTGCTGTGGGGCTTTTCAAAGAACAAAAGCACAGGCTTTAAGCCTACGGTAAAGCCTCCCCGCCTTGGGGGCAATACCCGCATGGGGGTCTTTGCCACCCGCTCCCCATATCGGCCAAACCCCATCGGCCTTTCCTCTGTAAAGCTTCTATCCATGGAAAAGCGGCAGGGGCTGGGTACGGTGCTTATTGTGCAGGGGGCGGACCTCATGGACGGCACTCCCATATACGACATAAAGCCATACCTGCCCTTTACCGACAGCCACCCGGAGGCCCTTGCGGGCTTTGCGGGGGAGCAGTTCCATAAGGGGCTGAAGGTGGAATTCCCCCAGGAGCTGCTTGCAAAAATACCCGAGGATAAGCGGGAAGCCCTTGTGAGTGCCCTTTCTCAGGACCCACGCCCCGCATATCAGCAGGATCCGGACATGCCCTACGGCCTTGAGTTCGGCGGCTTTGATGTGCGCTTCAGGGTGGCGGATGACGTTCTTGCCGTATTTGAAGTGGCGCAGGCGGGGGAGCAAAGGCTGAAATAGCATAGCGGAGCTACATGGCCCGGCCGAGCCGGGCCTTATTTTATTTTGTTATGTTTCCATAAAAAATTACCCCTAACTTTTCCCCCTTTGCCGCATTGCAAAGGTTGTCCGGGCGGGATATAATATTTAAGTATTTGTTTTAGCATTTCCATTATTTGGGGGGAAATATGAAACTGGGTTTTGATAACGAAAAATACCTGTCCCTGCAGTCCGAGCATATACGGGACAGGCTGGGCCAGTTTGGCGGCAAGCTGTATATGGAGTTTGGCGGCAAGCTGTTTGACGACTTTCACGCGGCAAGGGTGCTGCCGGGCTTTGAGCCGGACAGCAAGATACGCATGCTGATGCAGCTTGCGGACCATGCGGAGATAGTCATCGTAATAAACGCCGCCGATATCGAGAAGAATAAGGTGCGGGGCGACCTTGGCATAACCTACGACCTGGACGTTATGCGCCTTATCGACGCCTTCCGCAGCATCGGCCTTTACGTTGGCAGCGTGGTGCTTACCCAGTATCAGGGCCAGCACGCGGCGGACGCCTTCCAGCGCCGTCTGGAGCAGCTGGGCATAAAGGTATACCGCCATTACCCCATAGTGGGCTATCCCACCAACGTTGAGCTTATCGTCAGCGAAGAGGGCTTTGGCCGCAACGAATACATCGAGACCGAGCGCTCCCTTGTGGTGGTCACCGCCCCCGGCCCCGGCAGCGGCAAGATGGCCACCTGCCTTTCCCAGCTCTACCATGAGCACAAGCGGGGCATCCGTGCAGGCTATGCCAAGTTTGAGACCTTCCCCATATGGAACCTCCCCCTCAAGCATCCCATAAACGTTGCCTACGAGGCGGCAACCGCTGACCTTGACGACGTGAACATGATAGACCCCTTCCATCTGGACGCATACGGCGTTACCACCGTAAACTACAACCGTGACGTTGAGGTTTTCCCGGTGCTCAATGCCATATTCAAGCGGATATACGGCGAGTCCCCCTACAAATCCCCCACAGACATGGGCGTGAATATGATAGGCAGCTGCATAACCGACGACGAGGTGTGCCGAGAGGCTTCCCGTCAGGAGATAATCCGCCGCTATTACGCCGCCATGTGCACCGCCCGCCAGGGCATGAGCGACAGCCGCCCCGCGGAAAAGATACAACTTCTGATGAACCAGCTGGATATCACCGCCGCGGCCAACCGCCCCGTGGTGAAGGCCGCCATGGACAGGGCGGAGGAGACGGGCCAGCCCGCCGCCGCCATAGAGCTGCCAAACGGCGAGATAGTTACCGGCAAGACCAGCAAGCTGCTTGGGGCATCCTCTGCTGCCCTGCTGAACGCCCTGAAAAAGCTGGGGGGCATACAGAAGGACATGCACCTTATCTCCCCCATAGTAATAGAGCCAATACAGGACCTTAAGGTAAACCATCTGGGCAATCACAACCCCAGGCTGCATGTGGACGAGGTGCTGATAGCCTTGTCCATATCCGCCGCCACCAACCCCACCGCCGAGATGGCAATGCGCCAGCTGGACAAGCTGAAGGGCTGCGAGGCCCACTCCAGCGTAATACTTTCCGGCGTGGACGCCAGCACCTTCCGCAAGCTGGGCCTCAACGTTACCTGCGAGCCCCGCTATCAGACCAAGAAGCTGTATCATAAATAGAACAGTCCCTTGCCTTTCTTGACAGCCCAGAGGGCGCAAGGGTAAAATTATCAAAGAGATAGGGCGGCTCCGAGGGATTGCCCCGGGGCCGCCATTTTGTTTACGCTGAATAAGGAGGGGAATATGAAGACCACCGCAAAGGAAATACTGCTGCGCTATGCCGCAATAATTGCGGGCTGCCTTATTTACGCGGCGGGCATTGCCATATTCCTTGACCCCAACGGCCTTGCTCCCGGCGGCGTTACGGGTATAGCCATAATGATCTCCTACGCCACCAGGATACCCACAGGTACTCTTGTATTGATCATCAACATCCCTCTGCTCATAATCGGCGCGTGGAAATTCGGACGGAATTTTCTCATGTATACCGCCGTATCCACGGTGCTTTCCTCCCTTATGATAAACTGGCTGTCCGCAATATCCCTGGGGATAGGGGACAAGCTGCTCTCAGGCGTAGTGGGCGGCGCGCTTATGGCGGTGGGCATGGGCATAGTGTTCAAGTGCGGCGGCACCACCGGCGGCTCGGACATACTGGTGAAGCTGCTGCGCCTCAAATATCGCCACCTTCGCACAGGTACCCTCTTTGCCATTACGGATACCGTAATAGTGGCGGCGTCCGCGCTGGTGTTTAAGAATATCGAAAACGCCCTCTATGCGGGCATTGCCCTTGCGGTCTCCAGCATTGTGCTGGACCTTGTATTGTACGGCCCTGACGAGGCCAAGTCCGTAATGATAATCAGCGACAGGGCGGAGGACGTGGCAAAGCGTATACTCGAGGAACTGGACATAGGCGTAACCTACCTGCAGGGCAGGGGCGCCTATACGGGGGCGGAAAAGCAGGTGCTGCTCTGCGCAATGCGAAAGACTCTGTTCCCCAAGGTGCGTCAGATTGTGCAGCAGGAGGACCCTGCGGCTTTTATGATAGTATCCAGCGCCACCGAGATATTCGGCGAGGGTTTTAAGGACCACTTTACAGAAGAAATATAGCTTCGCAGTGTCGAAAAAGTCCTATTGGGACTTTTTCGAAAAAACAGATTTTGCCTAAAACGATAAAGCGTTGACCGGCGGCAAAATCTGCAAAGTACGAAAACCTGATGGTTTTCATTACCGAATTTCCTTAGAAATTCGGTATTTCAACAAGGAGTTATGTCAATGCTGTGCATTGACAACCTTCCGTTTTGCCGTACACGCCGCCAAAGCCGGAATGAAAATCAAGGGGTTGCGACCCCTTGATAATCCCCGGAGAATAACTTTTTTAGACAGGCTTGTTATATTGTTTACCATACAGTGAATTTTTTCAGGAGGTTTACCTATGAACAGCAAAACCGATCTTTGGATAGACAGCCGCAGGGAGGAGATAATCTCTGCCCTTCAGAAGCTCATCACCTTCAAAAGCGTAAGCTGCAGAAGCGATGTGCCCGGAGAGCCCTTTGGCCCCGAGTGCAAAAAGGCCCTGACCCATACCTTGAGCCTGTGCGAGGATATGGGCTTTAAGCCTGTGGATATGGACGGCTATATAGGATATGCGGACTATGGCAAGGGAGAGGAGACACTTGGCATACTTACTCACCTTGACGTGGTTCCCGAGGGGGAAGGCTGGACAAAGGGCGCTCCCTACGAGGGCAGGGTAATAGATGGCTGGATGGTGGGCCGCGGCACACTGGACGACAAGGGCCCCGCAATAGCCTCCGTATACGCCCTTGCCGCCGTAAAGGAAGCGGGCTATGAATTCCGCCGCAATGTGCGCCTTATATTCGGCTGCGACGAGGAGACCGGCATGGGCTGCCTCACCCATTACATGGAGCATGAGCGCATACCCGACATCGCCTTCTCTCCGGATGCGGAATACCCTCTGGTAAACTCCGAAAAGAACATATACCACGCAAAGTTCACCTGTGAATATCCCTCCGCCATAACATTTAAGGCTGGCACTGTGGTAAACGCCGTTCCCGGCCTTGCGGAGTGCTTTGTTCCCTGCGCCATTGAAACCGTGCAGGCCGCCATGGCAGGCAAAGATGGCCTTGAAGCAAAGGCCGCAGAGGGCGGCACGGTCATAACCGCCACAGGCAGCGCCGCCCACGCTTCCACCCCCGAGTGCGGCAAAAACGCCATACAGATGATGATAGCCCTGCTGTGCGAACTGCCTCTTCCTGAGGCCGACCTCAGCGCCATCAGCGCCATAAAGGCCGCCTACGGCATGGAGTACAACGGCGAATCCGTTGGCCTTGACAAGAGCGACGAATCCGGCCGCCTTACCCTCAACCTTGGCCTTATGGACTGGAACGACAAGGGCTATGCCCTCAGCATAGACATCCGCGCCCCTATTTCTGTATTGGAAGATGAAATAAGCGAAAAGCTTGCCGCCTCCCTGCCCATGGCAAAGCTTGAGGACGTATCCTTCAGCCACGGCCACTATGTGCCTGAGGACTGCGAGCTGGTAAGCGGCCTGCTTAAGGTTTACCGTGAGCGCACCGGGGATATGTCCGCCCCCAAGCGCATCGGCGGCGGCACCTATGCCCGCCATTTCGATACCGCCGTTGCCTTCGGCATAGAGCGCGAGTATCGTGAAAACAGGCTGCACATGGTGGATGAGGCGCTGAGCATGGAGGACTTCATCGAGGACGTAAAGATAATGGCGGACGCCATAGTTGAGCTGGCCTGCGTAAAGTAGCGGAGGAAATCAAGGTGAAAGTAAGGCTCAATGAGGACGCCGAAGTTGTGCGCATGGTAAAGGAGGGCTTTGAGGCCCGTGGGGGCTACTGCCCCTGTGTGCGTGAGATCAGCGAGGACGCCAAGTGCATGTGCAAAGAGTTCAGGGCGCAGATAGCGGATCCTGAGTTTGAGGGCTACTGCCACTGCATGCTGTACTATAAGGAAAAGTAAACAATAAAAGTAAAAGGGCTGTGGGAAACCACGGCCCTTGTTATTTAATCCCGTCCGCCACAGAACTAAAGTAATAGTGAAGGAGTGTTTATTATCTATACCCACCCGCCACCCTTTCAATGTAGCTTTTCCTCCGGAAAAGCCGAAGACGCTATCGACGGCGCACATTAGAATCAAGGCTTATTCAGAAATGCTTTCGGGAGAAATATTCCTTTTTCCAGTAAGGGAAAAAGTACATTAAAAGGGCGGCGGGTGGGTATAGATAAAAGTCTGATTACCCGCATATATAACAAAAAGAATGGGCTGCCTCGCAATGACAAAAGCCTACTTGCTCATCTCACACAAAAAGCCCCATCCTTCATGGGGCTTTTTGGACAGCACACCTAAGCATGCTTATACTTGAATCAATTTAAAACTTTATCTTTTCTTTT
>X73_One_humped_Camel__coassemble_363_pt1 | contig 12588 bp, 10 predicted proteins | sample X73_One_humped_Camel__metabat2_high_PE_013 | metagenome-assembled genome bin X73_One_humped_Camel
ATGCTGTGCTGTGCGCTCAGCCCCGCTGCGGCATTTGCTGCGGATATGGGCATAATCACGGCGGACGGCGTAAATCTTCGTGAAAGCCCGGATACCGAGTCTTCCGTGCTGGATACTCTTTCCCTTGGGCAGGAGGTGGAAGTGCTGGCCATAGAAAACGGCTGGTACCGCATCATGCTCTCGGGAGGCACTGTGGGCTATATTCGTCAGGATTATATATTTTCAAATTCCTCCGGCAGCCGCGGAGCGTATGTGCTGGATGACGGCGCATATATGCGGGGCGGCCCAAGCGAGAATACATACGTAATAAAGCAGCTCACCGTAGGCCAGGGCGTAAAGATTAAGGCCATAATCGGAGAATGGTTCTTTGTTGTGGCGGATGAGACGGCAGGATATGTTTACCGCACCCATCTTACACTTACTTCCTCCAACATAGCCTCGGGCAGCATGCTCAAGAGCGGTATGGAGGGCGAGGAAGTAGAAAAGCTTCAGAAAGAGCTGTATAGCAGGGGATTCATTTCAAAGGCGAACCTTACCGGCTCTTATGACAGTGCCACAAAAAAGGCGGTGCTGGAATACCAGCAGACCGCCGGCCTGTCCTCTGCTGACGGCATCGCAGGCGCCGAGACACTTAATTCCCTTTATGACAGCACAAATAAGCTTACCAAGGAAAATGCCCGCTTTACCCAGCTCAAGGGCAGCGTTATAAGGATGAACTGGTTTGAGGGCGGCAAGGAATGGCTGAATAAAGGCGCCCGCTTTACCATTGTTGACGTACGCACCGGCAAGAGCTTCCGTGCACGCCGCTTTGGCGGATGGTATCACGCGGACTGCGAGCCCATCACCAAGGACGATACCGCCGTAATAAAGAGCCTTGAGGGATTTTCCTGGAACAGACGGCCCATATGGATAAACTATAACGGCAAAACCGTGGCCGCCAGCATGCACACCATGCCCCATATGGCCAACCCTACCCAGAGCAACGGCTATGACGGACATTTCTGCGTACACCTGTACAAGTCAAAGGTTCACGAGACCAGCGCCGAGTGCCCACGCCATCAGAAATGTGAAAACGAAGCCTACAGGGCAGGCAGAGCTGACTAAAACAATAAAAACAACAAAGCAGAGACCTTTCTTAAGCAAAAGAAGGGTCTCTTTTTTCGCAGCGGAATAATAGGGCGGGGATATGCAGATACTTCTACCATATTACACCTATGGAGACAGCCTATGGAAAATATAAAAAAGCTTGGCCGCAAGCTGGGCTTCAACAGAAGACCCAGCGAATTTGAGCTGCTGGAAACCGAGAGCGGAGCGCCGGGATTTTTCAGAGATAAAAGAAACGGTATTCCGGAACAGGGACAAAGAAAAGCGGAGGTGGACAGCTCCCTTGAGGCAAACCTTGAGCGCATCAAAAATGACTATTCTATCGACATAAATCCGGACGTAGTGGTGCGCCGCTTCACCATGGGAGGCAAGCTGCCCGCTGCGGCGATTTTTATAAACGGTATGGCAAAAAGAGAGATGATAAATGACTTTATCATACGCGAATCCATGAATAAGCCTGTGCCGGATGCGCCGCCCTATGCCCGGTACCTTATAAACAACGTGCTGTCAAACTGCGAAATGAGCACCGAGAAAAACTGGGACAAGGTTAAGGAAAACATAAACGACGGCCTTACCGTGGTGCTGGTGGAGGGAGAAGCCGTTGCAATGGTGGCGGATACCAGAGGCTATGAGTACAGGGCGGTGGGCGCGCCCCAGAACGAAGAGGTGGTAAGGGGCCCTCAGGAAGGTTTCAACGAAAACCTTCGCACCAATATCACCCTTATCCGCCGCATGATACGCCGGGAGGATCTTGTGTGCGAGTTTCGTCAGGTGGGCTCGGGAGAAAACATAAAGGCGGCGGTTGTATATCTCAAAGGTACCGCAAATCCTGCCCTTGTTCAGGAAGTAAAGGGTCGGCTGGCCCGGGTGGATACCCGCATGGTAATGAATACCGGTATACTTGAGCAGCTGACTGAGCAGCACAGGCTTTCTCCCTTTCCTCAGCTGCTGTGTACCGAGAGGCCGGACAGAGCCGCCTCTCATATAATGCAAGGGTATGTGGCTGTGCTGCTGGACGGCAGCCCCTTTGCCAATATCATGCCCACTACTCTTTTTGCCCTTATGGCCAGCTCGGAGGATATATATCTCAGGCAGCTGCCCGGCTCCATAATTCGGTTTGTAAGGTATATGGGGGCGATAATATCAATATTGCTGCCGGGATTTTTTCTTTCATTGGTGCTTTATCATCAGGGAATGATGTCAACAGAGGCCTTGAGTACCGTGGTGGCCTCCAGAAAGATGGTGTTTGCTCCAATAGGACTTGAGCTGTTGTTTTTGCTGGCGGTGTTTCAGCTTATACGTGAGGCGGGCCTAAGGGTGCCCGGCAGCATAGGTCAGGCCATAGGCATAATCGGCGGCCTTATATTGGGGCAGGCCGCGGTAACCGCGAACCTTGCAAGTTCTGTAATGCTGATAGTGGTGGCGCTGTCCGGCCTTGGTAATTTCTGTATACCGGACTATTCCACACAGATCTCCGCCTCTTATATACGCATAGCTCTTGTTGCGGCGGCGTGGCTGGCGGGGCTGCTGGGGGTGTTCTGTACTGCGGCGGGGCTGCTTGCCATGATGTGCGCTCTGAAAAGCTATGGTGTGCCCTTCCTCGCTCCCGTTGCGCCAAAGACAAACAGCAGGCGTCCGCCTGTGCTCAGGGGAGCTATTACCATGCACTCGGGGTCAAAGGACTTTATCAATACCATGGAGGAGCAAAGATGAGAATAAGGGAGGGCAAGATAGGGCGGCAGGAGAGCGCCGCAATGGTAGGCATTGCGGTGTATACGTCTATGGTGTTTACCTTGAGCTCCATCGAATCCTATCGCAGCGGCAACAGTACGTACCTCTGGGTGCCTGCCACCATAGCATTGGTGCTGGCAGAGGTGCTGTTTGTGATGTACGCCATGGAAAAATGCGGCATAAGCACTCTGGATATGCTTTTTAAGACTGCCTTTGGTAAGCTTCTGGGGGGCATAGCGGGGGCGATAATTATTGCGCTGCTGCTATTCAGTGCATTTGAGCTGATTGCGGACTTTGTAAACCTGATACATAGCTTTGTCTATTACGATCAGCCTTACTGGAATATCATTCTCTGGATAGTGGCTACGGTGGGTTTGCTGGGGTTTCTTGGTCTCGAACCAATATCACGTACGGCAAGGCTGCTGCTGCCTGCTTTTGCGGTGATATTGGCGCTGTGGCTGCTGCTGCCCGCTAAGAGTTTTGACAGAAGCAACCTTTATCCATTCCCGGGGAAAACTCTGGCGGGAATGGGCAAGCTGGTATGGAAAAACATTCCTTCGGCATTTACTCCCGTAATTGCGGTGCTGACAGTCGCTAATGGTGTGCATGGAATGGAGTTTGCCCGCAATTCCTGCGGCATAGGGGTTTTGTGCGCGCTTTTTGCCGTGGCGGTCACTCAGCTTTGCCTGGGTCTTGCGTATGGGTATAAGGATCTGTTGGAAATGCCCTATCCCTTGTATCGGTTGGATATGATGATGCTTCAGGAGGGGTATTTTTTCCGCATGGATAAGGTGGCGCTGTTTTTCTGGCTGACCATGGGCATTATTGCAGCGGCGTATTATGTATTTACCGCATCTATCATGTGGTGCAGATGCTATGGACCAAAGGATACGCGCCCCGCAGTGCTGTCACTGTGCGTAGTACTGGCCTGCGCCGTGCAGATACAGGCGGAGGGTTATTATGAGGAATTTGCAAAGGGAATAGAGAGGGTGGACAAGTGGGCGTGGACAGCTATGCTGCTTCCGGTTGGTGCGTCTGTTATACAGCTGGTAAAGAAAAGGCTGGGCAAGGAGACAGAGGCATGAGAAGAATAGCTTTGCTGCTGATTATGGCGCTGTGCGGGGCGGCTTGCGGATGCATGGGACCGGTGCAGGCGGATGACTACATATACGTTGTGGGAATAGGCTTTGACAGAGGACAGCAGTATCGCTATAATGTGTCCTTTTTGGTGCAGACTGAATCCGGAGGCAATACCCAGTCTGCCCAGGGCGGAGCGGAGGTACTGTCCGCAGAGGGGGATACTGTGCATGAAGCCATTGTGACCCTTCATGCGGGAGGGCCTTTCCGTATGAATTTTTCCAGGGTGAATACATTGTTCTTCAGCGAGGAGATAGCACGCTCCGGGGATATGCAGGAACTGTCTGATCTTGCTTTCAACGCTATGCGCATGCGTCAATCCGTAAAGCTGATGATATGCCTGTGTGAGGCAAAGTACCTGATGCAGGGGCTGTGCCTGGATAATTCTACCAATATTACAAAGGTGCAGTTCAGCGTATTTCAGAATTACTCCAATGAGGGGATAACCGTTATAACCAACTATTCCCAATTTATGGCCTGCATAAGAGAACAGAGAATGGATGGTACGGTAATGCTGGGGGGGATAGATACCACTGCTGTGCATCAGCAGGATAAGGAGGCCCAGGAGATGACAGGAAGCTCGGGAAGCGGAGGCTCAGGAGGCGGCTCGGGCGGAGGCTCGTCATCCGGCGGCGGTTCTGAGCAAAAGCAGCAATTTACCACTGAAGGAGTCATGCGCACAGGGGGAATGAGTCCCTATATATCCGGAACGGCGCTTTTTGACGGCTGGTATATGAAGGGAACTATAAACGGCAACGATACAAGGTATCTGCTTCTGGCCAGGGGAGAATTTGAGCAGGGTATGATAACGGTGCCCTATGGAGAGGGCAGGTGGGCTGTAATGTTCCTTCGCAATGCCAAAAAGCCGGATATAAAGCTGACCCTGGAGGATATCCCTATGGCGCAGGTGGATATAGAATTATCCTGCAGTGTATTGCAGTATGTTGGAGATACCGCAGGGATGAAATGGAAGGGGGATATGCAGGAGACCACCCAGGCATTTATTGAGGGAGAACTTGAAAGGGTATTCAATATATGCCGGGGAATGAACTGCGATGCCATCGGTTTTGGGCGGCAGGCCGCCATGCAGTTTGGCAGCAGCATAGAATGGGAGGGATATCAGTGGAAACAGAGGTATCCTCAGATGCAGGCAAAGTTCAGCGTAAAGCTGGAACTGATGGATGAGAGCCTGAGCGGAAGGGTGGAATAAAACATGGGTATTTTTTTCTTTGGTGCATGTATACTGTGCACATTGTACTGTGTCCTATATGGCGCATACAGTATAGCGGATAGAAAGATTTCTCAGGTGGTAAGCGTGTTTGTAATGGCGGCTCTTGCCGCGGGGGCGGTGATCGTACTTGCTGTAGTGGCGTAAAAAGCTGTTTTATTGAGGTGCGGCATATGATATAATAACATAAAACAAAACAGCTACATTACGCAAAGGAGACAGGGCCGATGAGCAAGGAAAAGAACCAGAACGATATAGTGCAGCGCCTGAGCAGTGCTGCTGCCGAGGCAGAGGCCCTTAAAGAAGAACTTAAGCAGGCAGACAGTAAGAGTTATGACCGTATAGCGGGCAGTCTCGCCGCCAATTATCAGCTCATAATGGACGAGGCAGAGCAGGAAATCGCCGATGAGTACCATTCCAGCGGCAGCCTTACCGGGGCCCGCATATGCGAGATAAACCGGGGCATGGATGATTATGCCCTTTCGGTACAGGATGTTATGACGCTGCTGAAGGAACTTCAGGGAGAATAATATAAATAAAGCACTTCTTTTGTAAATATTCGATTAAATGGTTTGGATATACGGTGAAAGTGTGTCCGTAATATAGTATAATTACACCATGGCAAAAATCGGTATAGCAACGCCCACGGTACACAAAGCACTTCATTTTATGAAGTGAGTCTGCCGCGAGGCGTTATCGGTATGCTGATATAAAATACATGGTTTTCTGTACGCAATGGCAGGAACCTAAGAAAGGCGGTATTATCGGATTTGGCATACGATGTACTTGCAAAAACAATATCCGGCGGATTTCAGCAGTTCCGGCTGACCGACGCCATAGACATAATCCTGATAGCGGTGCTGCTCTATCATCTGATACAGCTGACCAAGGAAACAAGAGCCTATCAGGTATTAAAGGGCGTGGGCGTTATATTTCTGGCGGCGGTAGTAAGCGATACGCTGCAGCTTGAATCCATAAGCTGGCTGCTCAATTCCCTTATTTCCGTGGGAATAGTGGTGGCGGTTGTGCTGTTTCAGCCCGAGATACGAAGGGCCCTTGAGCATATTGGCCGAGGACAAATATTCTCCCGCGAGTCCCTTAACAGCCTTATGACGGGAAGAGGCGAGGAAATAGTGGAGGAGATGCATCAGGCCATAACCAGCCTTGCAAGGCGCAGGGTAGGTGCCCTTATAGTAATGGAAATGCGTACCGGTCTCGGTGATATCATCAATACCGGCACTCCTATACAGGGTTTTATTTCCGCCCCCCTTCTGGAGAACATATTCGAGCCCAATACTCCTCTCCATGACGGAGCGGTAATAATTCAAAACGGCGAAATAGCGGCAGCGGCCTGCATACTTCCTCTGGCCGAGGATATTGCGGTGGCACGTGAGCTGGGTACCCGTCACAGGGCCGCCCTTGGCGTATCCTCCGTTTCCGACAGCGTTACCATAGTAGTATCGGAGGAAACCGGTGTTATATCTATGGCCAGAGACGGCAAGCTGGTGCGATATATCGACAGCAAAGCCCTCAGGGATATGCTGGAGTCCATATTTATCCGCAAGGATAAGGAACTGCAGCTGCCCACGCTTAATTTCAAAAAAAGGAGGGGTGAGCGATGAAGCCGAACAGTGAACTGACCGCCGCCCTGCTTAGTAAGCTTAAGGATTTCTTCACCAAAAATTGGCCTGTAAAGGTCATATCCCTTGTGTTTGCCATGCTTCTCTGGGGATATGTAATGATGGAAACCAACCCCGAGCGCACAAAGACCATTACCGAAATACCTGTGAGCTTCAGCGGAGAAAACGAGTTGCAGGAAAGAGGCTTTGCCGTTCGCGGAGATCATGACGATATACTTCGCAGCATTACCGCACGTGTAAGCGTTGAGCTTACCAAATATACCGGCCTTGACGCTTCGGATGTATCCGCCACAGTAAGCCTGCGCTCCATAAGCAAGGCCGGAACATACAGGCTGAAGGTAAACACCACCTGCGCAGACGGCACTGTGTTATCCGTGTCTCCCAGCGAGCTTGTGGTGGAGGTGGATGAGCTGGCCACCAGAATAGTACCGATAGAGGTTGCCTATGCGGGCGAGCTGCCGGAAGGATACTGGAAGAGCGAGCCTACCCTCGGCTCTCAGACCATCAGCGTCAGCGGTCCCGCGGATGACGTATCTACAGTATCAAAGGCAATATGCACCATAGACCTTGCAGGGCGCACGAGCTCCTGCAATGAATCCATACTGCTCAGCTATGTGGATGCGGCAGGCGAAAGCGTCAGCAGCGCCCTTTTCCTCAATCAGCTGCCCTCGGTGGTGGTGAAGATGGACATTCTGCGCATGATCACGGTGCCCGTTAATGCGAAGGAGGCGGTTGTGGGCGTGGATTCACTGCCTGCAAACTATGAGGTATATGAGATCGTATCCACTCCTCCCGCCGTGCGCCTTGTAGGGCCCGAGAGTGTGCTTTCCGAGATAACCGGAATAGATATCGAACAGATAGATGTATCCGGAAGCAATTCCAGTGTGCAGGTGCCCGTGGTTCTTACGGCTCCCGAAGGCACTGTGCTGTTGGATGAGCCTGAGGCGATGATCTATGTGGATATCCGGGAAAAGCAGGAATCCATGCAGCTGCAGGGCATGCCAATAGAGATACGGGGCCTTGCTGATGGCCTTACCGCGGAGCTGTCGGATACTGAGGGAGATATCATCATTACCGGCAAGATAAGCCACATGCGCCGCCTTGAGCGCAAGGATGTTACCCTCTATGTGGATCTTACAGGCCTTGTGCCCGGCTCATACGATGTTGAGATGGGCGTAGGAATAGCGGATAAGACAATGCAGACAGAGCTTGAGTGGATACTGTCTGTGCCAAAGTTAACAGTTACCGTAAAGGAATAGCCCACGGATGGCAGTATCTATCAGAGACATAAAGTTATCCATAAACGAGCAGGAGTCTTCGCTGGGAAGGATCACAGCGAAGACTCTTGGCATACCTGAAAGCGCCATATACAGCTACACCATAAAGCGCATATCGCTGGATGCCAGAAAGAAAAACGACATATCCTTCATATACGCCATTGAGGCTGTGCTTTCTCCCGCAGATGAAGCAAGGCTTATCAAGCGCTCAGGCATTGTGGAGCGGGCGGAACAGATGGGCGAAAGGGAGCTTGTGATGGGCGACAGGCCCCTCAGCAAGCCCGTGATAGTTGTGGGCTTGGGCCCCGGCGGGCTTTTTGCCGCATATACCCTTGCAAAGTATGGTTATAAGCCCATAGTGATAGAACGGGGAGAGGATATTGACCGACGCACCGCAAGCGTGGAAAAATTCTGGGCAGGCGGCGGGCTCAACTGCGAGAGCAACCCCATGTTCGGCGAAGGGGGCGCGGGGGCTTTTTCAGACGGAAAGCTCACCACCCGCATAAAGGACCCCAGAGCACACAGCGTGGTGGATATACTTGCGGATCACGGTGCGCCGGAGCGCATACGGGTAATGGCAAAGCCCCATATCGGCACGGATCTGTTGGTGAAGACCGTAAAGAGCATCCGCGAGGAAATAGTGCGCATGGGGGGAGAGGTTCGCTTTTCCACCTGCTTGCGCAGCATAGATAAAAATGATGACGGAAGCATAGCTGCTGTGCGGGTTGAGCATAACGGCATTTTGGAGACTATCCCCTGCTGTGCCTGCGTGCTCGCCATAGGACAGGGGGCGCGGGATACATATCAAATGCTCCATGATATTGGCATTGAGCTTGCACAGAAGCCTTTTGCTGTAGGCGTCAGGATTGAGCATCCCCGGGAGCTTATCGACCGCTCCCAGTACGGCGAGTTTGCGGGGCATCCCCGCCTTGGCGCTGCGGAATATCACCTTGCGGATAAATCGGGGGACAGAGGAGTATATACATTCTGCATGTGTCCCGGCGGCGTGGTGGTAGCATCTTCTTCGGGCGAGGAACAGGTGGTCACCAACGGTATGAGCCGCTATGCCCGGGATGAAGATAATTCCAATGCGGCGGTGGTGGTGCAGGTGGACAGCCGGGATTTCCCCGCAGGCCCTCTTGGCGGCATGCTGTTTCAGCAGCAGCTGGAGCGGGCGGCATTCTTTGCGGGAGGCGGAGACTTTACCGCGCCCGCGGAACGGGTAGGAGATTTTCTCAAGGGGAATAAACCGGGCTCCTTTGGTGATGTGAAGCCCACATACCGCCCCGGAGTATGCAAAAGCGACCTGTACAAGTGCCTGCCGGACTTTGTGACAGAGGGCGTAAAGCAGGGCATATCCGCCTTTGGCAGAAGGCTCAAGGGCTTTGATATGGATGACGCTGTGATAACAGCAGTGGAGAGCAGGACCAGCTCACCTGTGCGCATAATGCGTGACAGCGGCACAGGCTGCGCCACCCGCATGGCAGGGCTGTATCCTGTGGGCGAAGGTGCGGGCTATGCAGGCGGAATTGTAAGCGCCGCGGTGGACGGAATACAGGCGGCGGAGCGGATAATGGCTATATATAAGCCTGTATAACATAAGGGAGTAAATTTGAATGAATCAGAGACCCCGCAAAAGAAGAAAACGCAAAGGCGGGAAGTACGTACTAAGGCGCGTGCTTCTCCTTTTGATATTGCTGGGGCTTATCATAGGGCTGCTGGTGTTTGGCATAAAGCAGATTATTAAGCTAATTGACCAAGAGCCTGACCCTGTTCAGCAGCAAGCTCAAACGGCTGAGGCCGTGGAGCCGGAAGTCAAAACCGCTGTTCCAACTGAGCTGTCAAGTAATCTTGTCCCTGTTGCCATGAGCCAAAGTGAGCTTTCGGCTAAGGGCTTTACTTCGGAAATAATGCTGAGAAGAACCGCCGTGGAGAGCTTTTCCAGAGAAGTGCCCATATCCTTTGGTAAGGGTGAAGACTATACCGGCCTTGTTGGCATAACTACCTTCGGAGGAAATAACTACCGCAATACATTTACCTACGGCACGCAATACGTAAACGAAAAGCGCCTTTCCCGTATATGGGAAATACCTACAAGCTCATTTACCTCAGAGCAGAACGGCGTATGGACAGGCACTGGCTGGACAGGCATGCCCCTGATAATACAATGGGACGCATCTGTGCGGCAGCACCTTGGGGTATACGAGCAGTTTAAGAACAAGGACGGCTTTACCGAGGTCATTTACCCCGCCATGGACGGGTATATATACTTTGCGGAGCTTTCCACCGGGGCAGCCACAAGGGATCCGCTGTATCTGGGCGTAGTTACCCGCGGCACCGCAACCCTTGACCCCAGGGGATATCCTCTGCTGTATACCGGCCAGGGCATCCCCGGCACTCAGGACGGCACATTCGGCTCATGGGTGCGTGTAATATCCCTTACGGAAAACAGGGTGATATGGGATTTCGGCGGGGCGGACCCCTATTCATACAGGGCATGGCAGGCATATGACTGCAGCCCCCTGATAGACGCTGAGACGGATACCCTTATAACCACCGGGGAAAACGGCATACTCTATTCCGTAAAGCTGAATACCTCATACGACAGCGCCGCAGGTACAGTCAGCGTATCCCCCGGAAACCTGGAAAAGTATCGCTATAACCTTAACGGATACGGGGACTCCGACAGCCGCAAATGGTGGGGCGTGGAGGGCTCTGTGTCTGCGTTTAAGAACTATCTGTTCTTTGCGGATAACGGCGGCACACTGCAGTGTGTGGACGCGAATACCCTTGAGACGGTGTACATATCCGATGTGTTTGACGACAGCGACTCAAGCTGCGTAATAGAGGAATCCCCCGAGAACGGTACGGTTTATCTTTACCTTGGCAGCGAGGTGGACAGACAGTCCGGCATCAGCGGCGGGTTAGGTACGTCTATACACCGCAAGGTAAACGCCATGACAGGGGAAACCGTATGGAAGCAGGAATGGCCCGCAAGCGTGGGTGATACCTCATCCAACGGCGGTACAATGACCACTCCCCACGTGGGAAGGGGAAGCATATCAGACATCGTCATATTCAATCAGACCCTTGTGCCTGTTGAGTCGGAGGGACAAAGCGTGTACGGCGGACGGATAGTGGCCTATGACAAGGCCACGGGACAGGAGCTGTGGCGGCATGAGCAGGCGGCAGGGTACTGGAGCTCACCTGTGGTGATATACGACGAAAAGGATAACGCCTACCTTATACAGTGCGACGGCAACGGCGTAATGCGCATGCATGACCCCAGCACAGGCAGCATAATATGCGAGCTGGACCTGGGCTCAAGGGTGGAATCCACCCCGGCGGTGTTCAATAATATCCTGGTGGTTGGCACCCGGGGCCAGTATGGCAGGGGCGAGAGCCAGAAGATAATCGGTGTGCTGATAAAGTAAGGATTTATGAAAAAACGGACAGGTCAAACCTGCATGGGAGGATAGCAAAGTGAGAAAACTTTTAGCCGTATCATTGGCGATAATAATGTCCGCCTGTGCAGTTGGATGTAAAGATGGCGAGGAGTATATTCGTTTTCACGATGAGGTGTTTAAAAGAGCGGACCTGTCCACAGAAACCTTAGAGTGGCTTGAGTGGTATAATGAGCTTACGGAGGATGAGCAGCTGGCAATAAGCTATATCCCCGGCGAAATTCACAGTATACTCTATGGTGAGGCTCAGGAAGGAATGGAAGAAGCGGGCAATTAAAGCTTCGCACAATAGTATATACATACAGCAAAACGCCGGAGGATATCCGGCGTTTTTTTAGTGATAAAAACCAGCGGGACTATTCCGGCACAGCAAAAGGGACAGCATATGCTGTCCCTTTTACCAGATGGTTGGGGGTATGTCATCGGCCGGAGTGGGGGTTCCGCCGTTATGACCTTTCGCTTAATACGATGGTAAGGTCTTTGGTCTCGTTGCCTCTCAGCACTGTTATTGTAACCGTATCGCCAACTTTATATTCATAGAGCATTGCGGCCAACTGAGAAGTGCCGGATATTTCCTTGCCGTCCACTGCGGTGATGATGTCGTTTACCAGCATTCCGCCAGCCTCTGCCGCGCTGCCTTCCTCCACAGACATTACCTGAACGCGGGTAACGTAGCTGTTGAAGAAGGAGAAGGGATCAAAGTAGTTGTAGCCATAGTTGCTGCCGTTGCCGTAACGGAGGGAAACGTCCTGCATGCCGATGCCGATGTAGGGACGGCCGGTAACGTAGCCCTTATCCATAAGGTCGGAGATTATTGGCTTTGCGGAGTCGATGGGTATGGCGAAGCCAAGTCCCTCAACGTTAACGCTGGCTGTCTTTGCGTTTACTACGCCGATAAGCTCGCCTTCTGCGTTAAACAGGCCGCCGCCGGAGTTGCCGGGGTTAACTGCTGCGTCTGTCTGCATGAGGGTCATGCTGACGCCGTCGATGGTGATGGTGCGGTCAAG
>X73_One_humped_Camel__coassemble_388_pt1 | contig 11716 bp, 7 predicted proteins | sample X73_One_humped_Camel__metabat2_high_PE_013 | metagenome-assembled genome bin X73_One_humped_Camel
CTTTGCAAGGTGCAGGCGGAATTCCTTGGTGGCGCGCCAGCTGGTGCGGGGGTAACGTCCTGCAATGCGGCCTCGCCGAATGCCTGGACGGTTTCCATGGATACGGGCTTGCCGGTGGCAACCGCCTCGGGAGACATGGCCCTCATGGGAACGGGGGCGGCTACGCCGTAGGCTATGCGGGCGTGTTCGATGGTCTTTTTATCGGCGGAAAGCTTAACGTTTACGGAGCAGCCGGTGGTGGCTATATCCATGGCGTTGCGCATGGCGTACTTGATGTAGTGGCCTTTGTAGCCTTCGTAGCTTTCCTTGCGGATAAGTATGGCGGTGAGCAGCTCATTGTGCTCCAGGGCCACCTTTCCTGCCTTGATGTAGAATTCCTTGATGGGCAGCTGACGTACGCCGTTAGGCCCGGTTATCTCCATTATGGCGTCGTAGGCGTGGAGGGTGGAGGCGGAGTCCGCGGAGGTAACGCCGTTGCAGGTGTTGCCGCCGATGGTGCCTATGTTGCGTATCTGGGGGCCGCCCACCATGTCAACCGCTTCGCCCAGAACATTTATATGCTCCTGAATGATGGGGTGGCGGGTGATGTGGGAAAAACTGGTGAGGGGCAGTATGCGTATGGTGCCGTCCTCATCCATGGAGATGCCGCGGAGCTCATCGAGGCCGTATATGCTGACCAGCTCGCAGCCTGCAAGGCGTCCTTCACGCATCTGGATGAGCACGTCGCTGCCGCCGGCGATTATCTTGGCCTCAGGATGTGCGGTAAGGAGCTCTATGGCGTGGGAAACGCTTTCGGCTTCGTATAATGCCTTCATATCGTACATGTGATTATCTCTCCTTTCCTGTTATATGAGGCCCTCTTCGCTGAAGCGGGCGAACAGCCTGTGGGGGTTGATGGGCAGCTGGTTGATGGCTACGCCGGTGGCATTGAGAACGGCGTTTCGGATGGCGGGAGCGCCGGAGCAGGCGGGAGGCTCGCCCAGTGCCTTTGTGCCGAAGGGAGAGGTGGGCTCGAAGTTTTCCACAAACTCGGCCTTGAGGTCGGGATGATCCATAAAGGTGGAAAGCTTGTAGTCCAGCAGGTTGTTGTTGAGGGGCTTGCCGGTCTTCTGGTCAAAGAGCAGCTGCTCGCTGAGGCCGTAGCCTATTGCCATGCTCATGCCGCCGTGAACCTGAGCCTCTGCCAGGGCGGGGTTTATCAGCTTGCCGCCGTCGTGTACGTTTACCATGTTTACAAGCTTTACCTTGCACATGGGTATGTCTACCTCCACCTCTGCAAAAGTGCAGCCGAAGGAATAGGCGTTGTTGCGGATGGTGTAGGTGGATTCGGCGGTGATATGCTCGCTGTGTACGGGATTGTACTGGGCGGTCATGGCCAGCTCACTGAGGGACATCAGCACGGAGCCGTCTGCCACGCGGACTATGTTGCCGTCCACTATGTCAAGGTTGGCGGGCATCTGGCGGGTGATCTCGCAGGCGTAGTCCAGTATTTTTTTCTTCAGCAGGTCGCCTGTCTGCTTTATGGAGAAGCCTGCCATGTAGGTCTGGCGGGATGCATATGCGCCAAGGCCGGTGGGGGTGATGTCGGTATCCTGACAGCTTACCACCCGGACGTCCTTATAGCTCTTGAGGCCAATAACCTCGGCGGTCATCTGGGCATAGGCGGTGTCTGCGCCCTGACCTATTTCGGTTTCGCCGCACTGCATGGTTACGGTGCCGTCAAGGTTGAGCTGCATGCGGTTGGAGGAGGTTTCAAGGGAGATGGGATATACGCCGGTATTGTACCAGAAGGCGGCAACGCCTATGCCGCGGCGGATGGGGCCTTCGTCCTTGGCGTATTCTTCCAGCTTGCGGTAGTAGTCTATGGCCTCCGCGCCCTTTTCCATGCACTGGCGGAAGGAATCGTCATGGTTAACATTCTGGGAGAAACCGTCTACAAAGCCTTTGGGCATTATTACTTTATTGCGGTACTCAACAGGCTCCATGCCAACCGCCCTTGCGCAGTCGTCGATGTTTGCGTCATCTGCGAAGGATGCCTGAGGCATGCCATAGCCGCGCATTGCGCCGGCGGTGGGCATGTTGGTGAATACGGTATAGCTGTCGCACTGCATATTAGGGCAGGGATAAATCTGGGCGAAGGAGCCCATTGCCTTTGCTACTATGCTGTGGCCGTGGGAAGCGTATGCGCCCTGATTGGAGTAGCACTCCACCTTGCGGGCGGCAAGGGCGCCGTCCGGCTTGAGCCAGGTGGTGATATGGAAGCGTATTGCGTGGCGCACGCGGTTGGAGACGAAGGTCTCTTCGCGGGAGCAGTCCATGCGGACGGTCCTGCCTCCAACCTGAGTGCAGCACCAGGCGCACAGGGGCTCGTACAGAGCGTCCTGCTTGTTGCCGAAGCCGCCGCCGATGTAGGGCTTTACTATGCGGATATCCGCCCAGGGGCGGCCCAGCGCCTGGCCCACTATGCGGCGGATTATGTGGGGTATCTGGGTGGAGGAAACTACCACTATGCGGCCGTTTTCCTCGTAGGAATAGCAGCCGTGGTTTTCAATGTGGCAGTGCTGAACCACGGGAGTGTCATACCAGCCCTCCACCTTGATGAGGCCGGGTTCCTTAATGGCTTCATCGTAGTCGCCCTTGCTCATGGAGGTGTGCTTGAGTATGTTGTTGGGGTATGCCTCGTGGATGAGGGGTGCGCCCTCCTTCATGGACTCAATGGGGTCCAATACAAAGGGCAGCTCTTCGTATTCCACCTTGAGGGCGCGGACGGCCTGCATGGCGGAAACTTCATCCTCTGCGATTACGGCGGCGATATCGTCGCCATAGTAGCGAACGTGCTGATTCAGCAGTTTTCTGTCCTTAACGTCCTGATGGCCGGGGTCCATGCTCCAGGGATGGCCAGCGGTGGGGAAGGGAATGTCGGGCACGTCGAAGCAGGTAAGCACCTTTACCACGCCGGGGATACTCAGCGCGGCGGAGGTGTCTATGCTCTTGACATAGCCATGGGCGATCTCGGAATGCTTTACCCTAATATACAGGGCATCGCCGGGCATTCTGTCCTCATAGTACTTGGTGCGGCCGGTGACCTTGTCGAAAGCGTCAACTCTGGCCTCGCTCCTTCCGGTTTTGTTCATTGGATTACCTCCTTAAATGCGGTTAAAACAGTATGGGATCTATTGAATAAAGCAAAAGTTCACAGAGTCAAACAGGCCCTTGTCGGTAAGGCGTATACTGGGTATTACGGGCAGGGCCAGGAAGGAAAGTGTTACCATTGGGTCGCTGGCGCCGGAGATTCCGATATACTTTGCGGCGTCCAGCAGCGCCCGCTGCCGCTCCAGCACATCCTCCACGGGGGCGTCTGTCATAAGGCCTGCGATGGGCAGGGGCAGGCGGGCCAGCACTATTCCCTTGCTTACCACGCATATACCGCCGCCGCAGTCCTTGAGGGCATCAGCGGCGATGAGCATATCCTCATCATTATCGCCTGCGATGATAAGGTTATGGGAGTCATGCCCTACGGTGGAGGCTATGGCGCCGCCCTTTATGCCAAAGCCCTTGAGGATACCAAGGCCGATGTTGCCGGTAAGGTGGTGCCGCTCTATTACCGCCAGCTTGTTGAGGCCGTTGCCGGATACAAACATGCCATGCTCATCCCGCAATACGGGCAGATCTTCCCGATTGTTAACCAGCTGACCGTCTATCAGGCTGATGACCGGCATGATCTCCTTTGCCTCAAGGGCGAAGGAATCAAGGGTGAGGGGCGGGAGATGTACGCTGTTGAATACGGCGGGGGGTATGATGGGCATGGGGGTGGGCTTATCCTCGTAGGGCCTGCCGAAGCGGGTGAATACCTGAACCACCTCAAAGTCCTTAAGGTCCTTAAACAGTACCATGTCTCCCTTGTAGCCGGGGGCGATGGCGCCGATGTTTTTGAGGCCATAGGCGCGGGCGGCGTTGTAGCTGGCCATCTTTACGGCCTGCACAGGGTCCACTCCGCACTTTACCGCCAGTCGGGCTATATAGTTTATGTGTCCTTCTTCGCGGATGTTTTCGATGTGCTTGTCGTCGGTGCAGAACATCATGTTGTCGGTGGGAAGGCCGCGGCGAACTATCTCGGTAAGTACCTTATCGATGTCGTTTGCGGCGGAGCCTACGCGGAGCAGTATCCTCATGCCGGTACGCAGCTTTTCAAGTACCTCGTCAAAGTTGCTGCACTCGTGATCTGTGGAGGGGCCGGCAATGCGGTATGCGTTCAGCGCGCGGCCGGAGAGCAGGGGGGCGTGGCCGTCTATGGGCCTGCCGTCAAAGAGGCGGAGCTTATCCAGCATATCCTTTGAGCAGTTTATGGCGCTGCCGCAGTCCATAACCTCACCAAGGCCCAGCATGCGGCTCTTGCGCATGAACTGCTCCATATCCTCGGCGATAAGGGTAGCGCCGGAGTTTTCAAAGGGGGTGGCGGGCACGCAGGAGGGCATCATAAACATTACCCTCAGGGGAAGGTCATCCGTGAGCTTGTATATGGCCCTTATGCCAGCAACGCCCGCAACGTTTGCTATTTCGTGGGGGTCTGCGATTATGGTGGTGGTGCCGTAGGGCATTATCACCCGGGCAAAGGAATCGGGTATTACCATGCTGCTTTCGATATGCACATGGGCGTCTATGAAGCCGGGGCAGAGGTACGCGCCTTCTGCGTCAATAACTTCCGGGGCGGTAAATCCTTCGCCCACGCCTATGATGGTATCGTCGCAGAGGGCAACGTCGGCTTTTATTATCTCGTCTGTAAACACATTTACTACGTTGGCGTTTTTTATAACCAGCGTGGCCTGGCCTGTGAGCGATGATGTTATCAGTTCATGCAGCTTCATTCATACCCTCCTGTATTCAGTTTAATAAAAATATCCATCAGATACGCCTATAAGGCACCCGTAAGATGCCCTGTCAAAAAAAGAATAAGGTTATAACAAAAAGTTTTTGAAAAGATTGTTTATTGCAGTATAGCACAAGCGTGCGGCGGGGGAAAGTATTTTTTTGTGAAAATTTATACTAATGTATATGATGATTTTACAGGCAGGGTTTTTATTATCGGCGTGGCTTATTGCAATTTTATTTGATGGGTGATAATATAATAACACAGGTGGATTCTATCCTATTCTGTCACTTCAGCGCGTCATATAATCCCGGGGAAGGATGGCCCGGGAGTTTCTACCGGCCGACCTATTCCGGCCCGCTATGAGCGCCGCATTGCCTTAATGTGAGGGCATATTGCGGGCGCTTTTTGTTTTATTATTTATCCATGTCATATATATACTATTCGGAGGGACTTATATGCAGACCATTATCAAAAACGGAACCATAGTAAACTCATATGGCCGCAGGCGGGCGGATGTGCTCATAGACGGGGACATTATAGCCGCAATAGGAAATGAATTATCCGCTCCCGATGCAGAGGTGATAGACGCCGCCGGCTGCTATATCCTGCCGGGCTTTATAGATACCCATACCCATTTTGACCTGGACACGGGAAGTGCCCTTACCGCGGATAATTTTGACACCGGCTCAAAGGCCGCCATACTTGGCGGCACCACCTGCATACTGGACTTTGCAACTCAGGAGCGGGACGGTTCCCTTCAGGCCGCCCTTGAGGAATGGCACCGCAAGGCCAAAGGCAGCTCCTGCAATTACGGCTTCCATATGGCCATCGCCCGCTGGGACGACGGAGTGGCGGCTGAGATGGAGGATATGTCCCGGCAGGGCGTAACTTCATATAAAATGTACATGGTATACGATGCCCTCAAGGTGGACGACGGTCAGATATACGCCGCCCTTAAAAAGGCAAAGGAGCACGGCGCCCTTATAGGCATACACTGCGAAAATTGGGAGGTGCTCCAGCGCAAGATAGCCGAGCTTAAGGCGGCGGGAATAACAGAGCCATATGGACATCCCCTTTCGAGGCCCGCCGAGGTTGAGGCGGAGGCGGTCAACAGATATATGCGCATCGCCCAGCTGGCAGAAGCCCCGGCGTATGTTGTGCATCTTTCCAGCGCACAGGGCTTGGCCGAGGCGGAGCGGGCAAGGGCGAGAGGTCAGGAGGTATACCTTGAGACCTGCCCCCAGTACCTGCTGCTGACGGATGACAGATATAAGGACGAGGACGGGGCAAAGTTCGTAATGAGCCCGCCCCTTAGAAAGGCGGAGGACAACGAAGCGCTTTGGGAGGGCCTTAAAGAGGGCAGGCTGGACGCCATAGGTACCGACCATTGCTCCTTTACCATGGCACAGAAGGCCATGGGCGCAGAGGACTTTTCCAAGATACCCAACGGAGGAGCGGGAGTTCAGCACAGGGGACAGCTGCTGTATACCTATGGCGTATGCGAGGGACGCATAACCCTTGAACAGATGGTGAAATACCTTTCAACGGGGGCGGCAAAGCTGTTCGGCATGAAGGATCACGGCGAGGTGGCCCCGGGCAAGGCCGCGGATATAGTGATATGGGACCCCTTGTATAAGGGACGCATTACGGATACGGAACATGCACATAATTGTGATAATTCCGTATACGCAGGCTTTGACGTTCAGGGCAGAGCCAGGGATGTTATACTCAACGGCATACATGCCGTAAAAAATGGCGTGCTTGAAAAGAGCGGCTGCGGAAAATACATATCCAGAGGCAGGTACGAAAGCATACGATGAAGAAACTGCGCTTGGGCTGCGTGGTAATGGCGGCAGGTAACTCAAAGCGATTCAGGGGCAATAAGCTGCTGGCGCTGTACGATGGCAGCACGCTGATAGAGCGGGCCCTTGGGGCTGTGCCGGATAAGGAATTCCACAAGGTGGCGGTGGTGAGCCAATACCAGGAGATACTGGAAATGGCAAAGCGATACGGCTTTGTCCCGGTGCCCAACAGCGCCCCGGAGGAGGGCGTAAGTCTTACCATCCGCCTTGGGCTGGACGCATTGGGCAAGGTGGACGGCGCCATGTTCTTGGTGGCAGATCAGCCGCTGCTTACAAAAAGCAGCGTGGAGGCGGAGATAGACTTCTTTAAGCGTGACCCCGGCAGCATTGCCGCCATGGCCTACGGAAAAAGGCGGGGCAACCCCGCTATATTCCCAAAGGACTTTTTTGTGGAGCTGAGAGAGCTTAGAGGGGACGTGGGAGGCAGCATGGTTATATGTGCCCATCCCGATAAGCTGAGGCTCTATCAAATAGAGGAAGAACTGGAGCTCTTTGACGCAGACAGCGCTGAGGAGCTGGAAAAACTAAAAAGCAAAAAGGAGAGCTGAATATGAATAAGGAGCTGTGGGCACTTAAGGGAAACCTTATATGGGCAGAGAAGGCCGGCGAAATGCGCATGATGCCCGGCGGATATATATTAATGGAAGGGGAGGAGATAAAGGGCGTAAGCGATAAGCTGCCCGCAGAGTATGCCGATGCCCGTGTAGAGGACTACGGCGACAGCATAATCACCCCCTCTTTTTCGGATATGCATCTGCATGCCCCACAGTATCCCATGATGGGCATGGCGATGGACCTGCAGCTATTGGAATGGCTGCAGAACTACGCTTTCCCAATGGAGGCCAACTATGCTCAGGAGGACTTTGCGCGGCTCACCTACAAAAAGCTTGCCCATGAGCTCATAAGCCGCGGCACCACGAGGGTGTGCATATTCTCCAGCCTCCACAGGAAGGCCACCAATATCCTTATGGATGAGCTGGAGGCGGCAGGTATAACCGGCTACGCCGGCAAGGTGAACATGGACAGAAACGGCGGCGCAAACCTTCAGGAGACCACCGAGGAATCCGCAAGGGAGACAAGGCTGTGGCTGGAGGAAAACAAGGAGCGCAGGCTGGTAAAGCCCATGCTTACTCCCCGCTTTATCCCCTCCTGCACAGATGAGCTTATGGAAGAGCTGGGCAAAATAGCAAAGGAGAATCCCGACCTTCCCACCCAGTCCCATCTCAGCGAAAACCTTGAAGAAATAGAGTGGGTAAAGGAGCTTCACCCCGATTGCACACATTATTATCAGGCATATGAAAAATACGGCCTGTGGAAGGATGGCACCGTAATGGCTCATTGCGTATACTGCGATGAGAAGGAGCGCAAGGCCATGAAGGACGCGGGCGTATGGGCCATACACTGCCCGGATTCCAATACCAACATCGCCTCCGGCATTGCCCCTGTGAGGGTGATGCTGCAGGAGGGAATCAAGGTGGCCATGGGTTCAGACGTTGCGGGCGGCGCAAAGCTGTCCATGCCTGAGGCAGCCACCGACGCCGTTCGGGTATCCCGCCTGCGCTGGCTGTTCAGCGGCAAAAAGGAGGACTTCCTCACCGTTGCGGATGCGCTGTACCTTATCACAGGGGCAGGCCAGGAATACTTTGGGGCGCAACCCGGCTTTGGCGCGGGGGATAAGCTCCATGCGGTGGTGCTGGACGATTCAGACCTTGCTTATAATCCTGCCATTACGCTGGACAGACGGCTGGAGAGGATATTCTATCAGTTCAGCCCTGCCTGCGTAAAGGCGGTATACAGCGAGGGCGTAAAGCGGATATAGCTAAGCAAAGGAGGATAAGGCAATGGCATCCCTTCTAATCAAAAACATAGAGTCCCTTGTTACCTGCGACAGCGAGGACAGGATACTTTCAGGAGCGGACGTATACTGCGAGGATGGTTTTATAAGGCAGATAGGCAGGAACCTCATCTTTGAGGCGGACGAAGTGATAGACGGCTCACATCTTATATGCTACCCCGGCCTTGTAAATACCCACCATCATCTGTATCAGCAGTTTTCCCGCAACCTTCCTGAGGTGCAGGGCTTTGAGCTGTTTGACTGGCTGAAATATCTCTATGAAATATGGAAGAACCTGGACGGCGAGGCGGTGCGGCTTTCCTCCCTTACCGGCATGGGAGAGCTGATGAAAAACGGCTGTACCACCTGCTTTGACCACCATTATGTTTTCCCCGCGGGGCAGGGCGACCTTATCGGCGTACAGCTGGGGGCGGCAAAGGAGCTGGGCATACGCATGCACGCCTCACGGGGCAGCATGGATCTATCCAAAAAGGACGGCGGACTTCCCCCGGACAGCGTGGTGCAGACCATTGACGAGATAATGGCGGACAGCGCCGCACTCATTGAAAAATATCACGACCCATCCAAAGGCTCCATGTCCCAGATAGTGCTGGCCCCATGCTCTCCCTTCTCTGTAAGCGGTGAGCTGCTGAGGCAAAGCGCCATACTTGCAAGGCAATACAATGTTCGCCTGCATACCCACCTGTGCGAGACCCGTGACGAGGAAAACTATACCCTTGAGCGGTATGGCCTCAGGCCCTTCGCCTATATGGAGACACTGGGCTGGTCAGGCCCCGACGTATGGTACGCCCACGGCATACATTTTAATACGGAAGAACTGCACGCCTTGGCGGATACCGGCACCGGCGTTGCCCACTGCCCCATATCCAATATGAAGCTTTCCAGCGGCATTGCCCGCATTCCCGAGATGCTGAAGCTTGGGGTGAAGGTTGGTCTTGCGGTGGACGGCAGCGCCAGCAACGACGGCAGCAGCCTCCTTGAGGAGATGAGGGTTGCTTATCTTCTCCACAGGCTCAATTCGGGCAGCGACGCCCCCACCGGCTACGATACCCTCAAGATGGCAACCGTGGGCAGCGCATCATTGCTGGGCAGAGATGATATCGGCAGCATAGCGGAAGGCAAGTGCGCGGATATGTTTATGGTGGACAGCCGCAGGATAGAGCTTGCGGGTGCCTGCTATGACCCGGGCAGCATGCTGTGCACCGTGGGCCTCAGGGGCGCTGTGGATTATACTATCGTAAACGGCAGGGTAACCGTAAAGGACGGCCGCATATGCACGCTTGACGAGATGACACTATCAGAAGCTGCAGGCAAAAAAATAAGGGAATACCTTGGCAAATAGCAAACTCAGAACAAAAAATGAGCCGCATATTATGTGCGGCTCTTGCTGTGGGTGCGGTTATGGTGATCATGGGAGCAGGGTATTTATTTGAAGAAAAAGAGAAGATTTTAACCAAAATTTTAAAATTTATTCAAATATATTTGATGTCACTATTGTTATCATTGTGGTAGAATGATACAATAATACACTGTGATATAATAATGAACCTGTGGGCAAAAATATGGCCTGCAGTTTCTGATGCTGTTTACAGCTTTTAAACCGGCGATATACGCCATGGAGGATATAGATGGGAATTTTTGAATTCAGCGATGTGGGCATCGACCTTGGTACCGCAAGCGTACTGGTATATGTTCGCGGCAAAGGAATAGTTCTGAGGGAGCCGTCTGTTGTGGCGGTGGAAAAAATAACCGGCAACATTCTTGCTGTGGGTGAAGAGGCCCGCCGCATGATCGGCCGTACCCCCGGCAACATCATCGCCATGCGCCCCCTGAGGGATGGCGTTATTTCCAATTACGACATTACAGAGCGTCTCCTTAATCACTTCCTGCGCAAGGTAGTGGGCAGGCGCATATTCTTCAAGCCCAGGGTAGTGGTCTGCGTGCCCTCCGGCGTTACCGAGGTTGAAAAGCGCTCCGTAATAGACGCCACCGAAGAGGCCGGCGCACGCCACACCTACCTTATCGAGGAGCCCATCGCCGCGGCCATCGGCGCGGGTATCGACATTTCCGCTCCCCGCGGCAATATGATACTTGATATCGGCGGCGGCACCAGCGACGTTGCCATACTGTCCCTTGGCGGTTCCGTATTGTCGGATTCCATCAAAATCGCAGGCGATAAGTTTGACGATGCCATAGTACGCTACATGCGCAAGAAGCACAACCTCCTCATCGGTGAGCGTACCGCAGAAGAGATCAAGATCCGCATAGGTTCCGCATACCCCCGCAAGGAGCAGCTCTTTATCGACGTAAAGGGCAGAAACCTTGTATCCGGTCTGCCTCAGGCGCTGGTCATCGGCTCCAATGAAATGATCGAAGCGCTGGAAGAGCCTCTCCAGATGATACTGGAAAGCGTAAAGGGTCTGTTTGAGCGCACTCCCCCCGAGCTTGCTTCCGACATTACCGAAAACGGCATCTGCCTTACCGGCGGCGGCGCCCTGCTTTACGGTATGGACAAGTTCATCGCCGAGCATACCAAGGTTCCCTGCTACGTTGCAGAGGATCCCATCTCCTGCGTTGCCATAGGCACAGGCAAGGTGCTGGAAAATATCGACGCATTCTCCACCGGCGCCATCTACGACTACAAGCGTGGCGAGTACTTCGACTTCCCCACCCAGCAGTAAACTTTAAGCACACACCGCCCGAGGGTATATCCTTCGGGCGGTTTTTGTATATGCGGAATTTTTCATGCATAGGTATTAAAAAAGCCAAGGAGGCAAATATGCTGATAAACTTTCCCGCAGCCCCACTGTATAAGCAGCCCTATGATGCGGAACTGGACGACGAGGCGTGGTACGGTCAGCGGGCAGATATAATTGACGACATGGGGGAATTCTGCCGGGTGCGTATGGAGTACGGCTACATAAGCTGCATCAGGCGGAGATACCTTGCGGATAAGGAATATCAGAATGATACTGTGACCGTGGCGTTCCCCTTTGGGGATGTGCGAAAGGAGCCGAATATAAAATCCTCCCTGCTGCTGACATTGCCGAGGGGGGCAAAGGTGGAACCGATAGGCGAGGATAATGGCTGGGCGCGTAAAGGCTCATGGACGGGCGGGAGGGGTATATC
>X73_One_humped_Camel__coassemble_395_pt1 | contig 11557 bp, 8 predicted proteins | sample X73_One_humped_Camel__metabat2_high_PE_013 | metagenome-assembled genome bin X73_One_humped_Camel
GCTCGGGGAAGGTAACGTTGATGTCCTTCTCCTCGCCGATGGTCATGCCAACCATCTGATCTTCAAAACCGTCGATGAAGGTGTGGCTGCCGATCTCGAGGGTTGCGCCCTCAGCGGTGCCGCCTTCGAACTTGATGCCGGATACGCTGCCGGAGTAGTCTAGGTTTACGGTGTCGCCGTTCTGGACGGGACGCTCAACATCAACCATGCGTGCAAGCTTTTCGCGCTCGCGCTGCATAGCGAAGTCCACCTCGTCATCCGTAACATTATACTCGCGCTTTTCTATTTCTATACCCTTGTACTGGCCCAGCTTTACCTCGGGACGCACTGCTACTTCAGCGGTGAATACCAGGTTATTGCCATCCAGGGGAAGCTCAACTATGGAAATGTCGGGGCGGTCGATAACTTCCAGCTCGTGCTCCTTTACAGCCGCCTGATATACCTCGGGATAAACCACGTCAAAGGCATCATCAAAGAATGCCAGAGGACCGTAGGTGTTCTCGATCATCTTACGGGGAGCCTTGCCCTTGCGGAATCCGGGCACGTTGAACTTCTTGCCGCTGGTGCGGTATGCCTGCTGGATCGCCTCTTCGAACTTGTCTGCAGATACCTCGATGGTAAGCTTAACCTTGCTGCCCTCGAGCTTTTCCAAAGTTGCCATTATAAACCTCCGAATACAACATATATAAATTATAACTTTATACGGACATACAGCCGTCAGGTTATAATACCACACAACCGTCCCCAATGCAACGATTATTGCCTGTATTCCACACAATTTATACAATTATCAGCACCCTTTCACCAGCGTGAAAAAAGAACTCGGCCTGTAAAAGCCGAGTCCTTTATATGCTTTTATTTATTACCTTTCCTTTGCCCAGAAGAACAGCGCCACAACGCCGGGGCCGGTATGGGCGCCTATAACGGGACCCACGTAATTGATGCGGATATCATTTACGCCAAGCTTTTCCCTGATGAGGGAGGCAACGTATTCCGCATCCTCAAGGCAGTCGCCATGGGAGATGAATATGGTGGGGTTTTCCTCAGGCAGCCAGCTTGCTTCCATGCTGTTTACCAGCTCCTTAAGGGAGGTCTTGCGGCCCCTTACCTTGCCTACCGCCACCAGATGGCCCTCGTTATCCATGTGCATAACGGGCTTGATGTTCAGCATGGTGCCGATAGCGGCGGTCGCAGGGGAAATTCTGCCGCCCCTCTTGAGGTGGTTAAGATCATCCACGGTGAACCAGTGAGCCTGATTCAGCTTGCGGCTTTCCACGAAATCGCGAACTTCCTCAATAGAAGCACCCTCCGCCTTTTTCTTTGCGGCATAGTATACTATCATGCCCTGGCCAAGGGATGCGCCAAGGGTATCCACAGCGTATATCTTGCTGTCGGGATATTCTTCGCTCAGCTCACGGGCGGCGTTGGTGCCTGCGCCAACGGTGGCGCTGAGGCCGGAGGAGAAACCGATATAGAGCACATCCTTGCCCTGGTCAACTATGGCCTTCATGGCCTCCTTAAAGGTGGCGATGTTGGCGGCGGATGTTGTGGCGGTCTTGCCCTCGCGGATAGCGTCATAGAATTCCTTGAAGCCTATTTCACGCCCGTCAAGGTAGTTGATATATTCCTTTCCGTCCAGAAGCAGTGAAAGGGAAACAACTTCTATGCCCAGCTCCCGGGCCAATTCTGCGGGCAGATCGCATGATGAGTCCGTAAGAATAACATAATCGCGCATGATATTAATTTAAACCTCCTGATGATGTCCATATTATTGAAATATGCGCTCCCATATATCGGAAGCGCATTAATTATACCTTTTTATTTCACATTTTTCAACTAATTTGCCTGAATGCTCACATAGTAAGGGCAAATTTTAACTATTTGTTAAAGAACCTTTCCCCTGTGCCGTAGTTCTCCACAACGTAATCTATATCCTTATCGCCGCGGCCGGACAGGGTCACAAGTATTGAGCCGGTGTCGTGGGTGCGGGCATAGCGTATGGCGTATGCAAGTGCGTGGGAGCTTTCGATAGCAGGGATGATGCCCTCCTTGCGGCTCAGCAGGAAGAAAGCCTCCATTGCCTCCTCGTCGTCCACCTGTTCGTACTTTATGCGTCCCATGTCATGAAGGAAGGCATGCTCGGGACCTACGGAAGGATAGTCCAGGCCGCTGGCCACAGAGTAAACGGGCAGGGGCTCGCCGTTCTCATCCTGAAGCAGATAGCTTCCAAAGCCGTGGAGTATACCGGGAGTGCCATATGCCATGCTGGCAGCATGGTCGCCCACATTAGGTCCCCTGCCCAGAGGCTCCACGCCTACTATCTCCACCGGGTCAGCAAGGAAGGGAATGAAGGTGCCGATGGAATTGGAGCCGCCGCCCACGCAGGCACATACCACATCAGGCATGAGGCCGGTCATGTCCATGAACTGCTCCCGGGCTTCTATGCCTATTATCATCTGAAAATCACGGACTATTTTGGGGAAGGGATGGGGGCCCAGTGCAGAACCGATGCAGTAAATGGCATCGTGATACTCCCTCATGTAGCCCTCAAAGGCCGCATCCACAGCCTCCTTAAGGGTCTTAAGGCCATGGGTAACGGGGATAACGTTTGCACCCAGTATCTTCATGCGGGTAACGTTGGGAGCCTGCTTTGCAATGTCCACCTCGCCCATATAAATATCGCACTCAAGGCCGAAGTATGCGGCGGCAGTGGCCAGTGCAACACCGTGCTGCCCCGCGCCTGTCTCGGCAATGAGCTTCTTTTTGCCCATATACTTGGCAAGGAGACCTTCGCCCATGCAGTGGTTCAGCTTGTGAGCACCGGTGTGGTTAAGGTCCTCACGCTTAAGGTATATCTGGCACTTGCCCAGCTCATGGGAAAGGCGCTCGCAGTGATAAACAGGGGTGGGGCGTCCCTGAAACTCCTTGCGTATGCGGCGCAGCTCGCTGATAAACTTGGAGCTGTGGCATATGGTCTCATATGCGTAGTCTATTTCCTTAAAGGCAGGTATAAGCTCTGGCGGCAGATATGCCCCGCCGTATGCGCCAAAGCGTCCGTCCTTTGTGGGGAATTCCTTAATGTAGTTATTGTAGTCCCTGTGAGAATACTTGTTGATCTCCATCTGAATTATCCTCCTAAATATTTCAAAAAAATAAAAACGCCTTCGCCGCGGTATTTCTTCACCGTCAGCAAGGGCGTAATAAACGCTGTGCCACCTTGTTTCCCTCTGCATAAATGCGGAGGCTCATCCGGATGCCATCACATCCGCCGCGCTGTAACGGGCGCATACCGTCGGGAAATACTAAGGATATCCATCCTTTTCCTCCCGCGTTCAGCAGTCCATTTGAAGGGGCGTATCTGCGGCATTTTCAGCACCGGCCGCTCTCTGCAAGGTCGTATCCCAACGTTATCTCTGCTTCATCACTTTATGTATTCAACTAGGGTATAATATACTCTCCGTCAGCTAATATTGTCAACACTTTTTCGATCTTTTAGTGAAGGACTATGCCCACAATAAAACCTATTACCATGCCTGCGCCCACCTGCACGGGGGTATGGCCAATCAGCTCCTTAAGCTCCTTTTCAGGCAGTGTGGTATGACCTTCTTCCATCCTCAGATACTTGACTATCTCATTGAGTATTTCGGCCTGCTTGCCGGTCTCAAGGCGAACCCCTCTCGCATCGTGCAGCACTATTATCGCCAGCAGGAAGGATATGGTGAACTCAAAGGAATTGGGCCCATAGTTATATGCGGCAGCTGTGACCAAAGCGCACACTGTTGCCGCATGGGAGCTTGGCATGCCGCCGCTGCCCACCAGCCGCTCCAGCTTCCATTCGTCCTCCAACAGGGCATGTATTATGGTTTTGAGAACCTGAGCCGCCGCCCAGCCGGTTGCCGCGCTCATCAGCACCCGGTTCTGCCACAGGCCGCTCACAAACATTCCAAACGCCATCTCTTTTATCAATTCCCTTTACAGTTTTTTGTCCTGATCCCGCTTAAGCATTGCCGCGCCGATTATACCGGCATCGTTGCCCATTACCGCAGGCACTACCCTGCCGTGATTTTCAAAGAAGCTCTTTTTGTGTACATTCTGCCTGAGGGGCGCAAACAGGAACTCACCTGCGGCGCTCACGCCGCCGCCTATTGCTACACACTCGCAGTCCAGCAGGTTTATCATGGAAGCCACTGCGGAACCCAAATAGTCAACATACTCATCAAATACCTTTACCGCTGCCTCGTCCCCTTCCTTGGCGCAGTCTATCACCACCTTGGCGTTCATGCGCTCTGCCTTGCCGCCTGTGCGCTTGTTCAGCATGCTTTCGGGGGTATCCTGCATAGCCTTGATCCCTTCATGCTTAAGGGCGGTTGCGGAACAGTATGCCTCTATACAGCCGTTGTTGCCGCAGGTGCAGTATTTTCCGCCGCTTACCAGCAGCATATGGCCCAGCTCAACGCCGTTGTTCATGCCGCCGTTGAACATCTTGCCGCCCAGTATAAGGCCGCCGCCTACGCCTGTTCCAAGGGTGAGAAGAGCAGCGGTATTGCAGCCCATAAAGGCACCCTTATAAAACTCCGCCAAAGCCGCGCCGTTTGCGTCGTTGGCCAGCAGCACAGGGGTATTTGGGAAATACGCTTCTATCCGCTCCTTCAGCGGCTCACCGTGAAAGCCAAGATTATATGCGTTTACCACTATGCTGCCCGTCGCATCTATGCTGCCCGGCACCACAACGCCCACGCATTCAAGGTCATTGATATCTGCGCCGGCTTTTTCCAGCAGTTCATTGGTCTTTTCCCATATCTGCCTTGCGGTCTCAGGGCCGCCGCCCGCCTTTGGGAAGGGAATGGAAACACGCTGGACTATATTCAGTTCTTCGTCCACCAGACCCATGGCAAGGTTGGTGCCGCCTATATCGACGCCTATATTGTACATTCTGTTCCTCCGGGATAAGTTTTATTTTATGTTGAGTCCGAATTCTTTTGCGGGATCATAGCCCAGCTGCCTGAGGCGGAAATTACGCACCGCCACCTCTATTACAACCGCCACGTTTCGTCCGGAGCTTACGGGGATAAAGGTGTTTTTCACTCCCTTGCCCAGTATATCCGTTACTCCATCCTCGGGATGGTTGGCAAGCTTGTACTCGTCAAAGGACTCCATATCTATTACAAAGTCTATATCCTTTTCCGGGAGTATGGCGCCCATACCGTAAAGATATCTGAGATCTATCAGGCCAATGCCCCGTATGTCCATCTTGTAGCGTATCCTATCCGGAGCACGGCCCACCAGCCTGTCTCCAACGCGGGATACTTCAACCACATCGTCTGCAACGATACGATGTCCGCTGCGGATAAGATCCAAGGCCGTTTCGCTCTTGCCGCTGCCGCTTTCTCCCCGTATCAGTACCCCAACACCAAGCACGTCCATCAGCTCGCCGTGCAGCAGTATCCTTGGCGCAAGTTCCTTTTGCAGAAGACTGCTTATCACATGACCTGCGGTGTCTGTATCCAACAAAGTCTTGAATACAGGTACTCCGTATTCTCTGGCGCTCCGCAGCAGTATTTCAGGAGGGCAGTTATCCCTGGCGCACACTATACATGGCGGATTCAGCCCCATGAATTGGCTCATTCGCTCCCGCAGCGACACATCGCTCAGGCTGTACAGGTATGCCATCTCCGCATTACCGATAAGCTGTACTCTTTTGGAAGAAAACTCGGCATAAAACCCGGTAAACTGCAGACCGGGTCTGCTTATTTCGTGTGTACGGAAACAGATGCTGCCCCTGCCGGGCTCCAGCACCTTAAAATCCAGTTCCTTGCTTATTTCACTTACGGTTATGCTCACAGACTCCATAGGTACACTCCCGCGTAACTATTTTATGGTTCCATCCAAAATACCATTTATAAGATGCGCAACTCCGAATTCACTGCAGGAAGGTATTACAAGATCAGCGGCTGCCCTGACATCCTCCTTAGCGTTTGCCACGGCGCAGCCCAACCCTGCCCACTGTATCATTTCCATATCCAGTGAGTTATCGCCCACCGCTACCACTTTTTCCTGCTTTATGCCCAAATATTCCGCAAGCCACGCAAGGCCGGACCCCTTGTGGGCGGAAAGGTGATTAAACTCGATAAAGCCCTTGCTGGAGCCGGATACCTTCAGCCTGCCTTTGTACTGTTCCTGCAGCATGGGACGAAGCTCTGCTGCATGCTCCTCCGTGGTCATCATCAGCACTTTGGGCACGTTATGCCACTGCTTGCTCCTCAATTGAGCATCGCATTCCATGGGCAGATCCAGCCTCTCGCAATATGCCCGCATATAGTCGTCCGGGTGTTCACCTATTACGGTATCTCCCTGATATATATGCGCATGAATGCCAAGCTTTCTCGCCGTTTCCAATACGTCGATCACAAGCTCGGGAGATATTTCGGTGCTGTATACACAGCTGCCATCATATGGATTGCTGATTATTGCGCCTCCGTAGTTTATTACGGGCTCACATATCTTCAGCTGCTTTACTATTGTAGAAGACCCCTTGTATCCGCGTCCTGTGGCAAGCGCTACCCGCAGGCCGTTGTCCCGTGCGCGGTCAATCGCCTCCGCTATTTCCTCTGGGGCCTGAGTGGGTACATGGGTTATTGTTTCATCTATATCCAATGCCAAAAGCTTATACATATCCGCAAAATCCTCCTATATACAGCATACAACAAATCTGTATTTTATTCCAGAATAAATACTTACTCTTTAATATCGGGATGGAAATGATCATAAACCGCCTTTGCCGCGGTTTTCGTCATTCCTCTGGCAGCCGCCAGTTCCTCTGCCGTTGCGGCCTTTATGGCATCCAGCGACACAAAGGCATCAAACAGTGCCCGCTTGCGCTTTGGCCCCATGCCTTCTATCTTATCCAGTTCAGACATAAGGGCGTTCTTCGCCCTGAGGCTGCGATGGTAGGTTATAGCGAACCTGTGGGCCTCATCGCGAATGCGCTCCACTATGTGCAGGGCAGGGTCACGCCTGTCCAGCGTTATGGGTATATCGCTGTCCGGAAGTATTATATCCTCATTCTGCTCCGCAAGGCCTATGGCGGGTATGTGGGATAACCCAAACCGCTCCAATACCTGCAGAGCCACATTCAGCTGCCCCCTTCCGCCGTCTATCACCAGCAGGTCGGGAAGAGCAGCAAACTTTTCATCCCCATCCATGGCCCTCTGGAATCTTCGGGTGAGCACCTCTTCCATGGCCATGTAGTCATCGCCGTTGGTCTCTGCCTTTATGCGGAAGCGGCGATATTCCTTTGGCGCGCTTTTGCCGTTTATAAATACCACCATGCCGGATACCGTATCACGGCCCCGGATGTGAGAGTTGTCATAGCACTCCATGCGCTCGGGTATGCAGGAAAGACCTATTACCTCGCACAGCCTGAGCATGGCGCCTTCGCCCCGTTCCCAGTTTCTGTGCTGCAGTTCTCTGGCCTTGACGATAGCTTCTACGCCGTTCTTGTATGCCATCTCGGCAAGCTTTCGCTTTTCTCCACGCTGGGGGCAGATTATGCTTACCTTGTTTCCCCGGCTCTCAGACAGCCAGTCCTCAAGGGCTTCCTGCTCCTCCGGCATATGGTAGGCAACCACTTCCTTTGGCACAGGAGCACCATCCGCGTAATACTGTTTCAGGAAGGATGCCGTTATCTCCTCAGGGCTTTCATCCCCGCAGGAGATGCTCATGCTCTCCGCGCCTATCACCTTGCCGCCCCGCTCAAACAGGGCAAACATCACCGCATCCTCATTATCCTTTACAAATGCGAATATATCCCTCTCGCTGTGGCCCAGCGATATGGCCTGCTGCTTTTCTCCAAGGTTCTTTACCGCGGCTATCCTGTCGCGAAGCATAGCGGCCCGCTCGTATTCCATGTTTTCCGCCGCCTCCTGCATCTGCCGGGTAAACAGCTCTATTATGGGCTCCGTGTGCCCTTCAAGAAATCTGCATACACTTTCCAGCAGGGAATGGTATTCCTCACGGCTCACCCTGCCGCTGCAGGGGGCGCAGCACTTGCCAAGGTGATACATAAGGCAGGGACGCTCATTGCGGGCAATTGCCTTGCCTATATCCTTTTTGCAGTGGCGCACAGGAAAAGAATCCCTTATGGCGGCAAGGGAATCCTTTAAGCTGACAGCGGAAAGATAGGGACCAAAGTACCTTGCTCCGTCCTTTTTTATCTTCCTAACCACCTCAAAGCGGGGAAAATCCTGCCGTATATCCAGCCTGACATAGGGAAAATGCTTATCGTCCTTGAGAAGTATGTTGTATCTGGGCTTAAGGGCCTTTATAAGGTTGCTCTCAAGGGTGAGAGCCTCTGTTTCGTTGGATGTGATTATGTATTGGAAATCTTCAATATGAGATATCATGGCCTCCACCTTGGGAGGCTTCTGAGAGCGCTGAAAATACTGCCGCACCCTGTTTTTAAGGTTTACGGCCTTGCCCACGTATATTATCTCCCCCGCTCCGTCGTACATTTTATACACGCCGGGACTATCCGGGAGAAGCTTGAGTTTTTCTGAAATTATCTCGTTCATAGGCGGCTCCTTTTCATGGATTATACCACCCTGCCGCCCTCAGGTCTATTCTATTTAAAAAACCGCACCCGCCCTTCAAATACCCTCTGAAGGTTATCGAACAGGGAGGCACACCTGCCGCCGGACAGATCGTATACCGTTATGCTCTCAGGGGCAAGCCCTACCAGCACACTCATTATCCCATCCCCCGTGCAGCGCTCATAGTCTATGCGTATGTCCTTATCGTCGGTAAAGGTACAGCTGCCGTCGGGATTCAGGATAACATATATATCCCCCGCCTGCGGGCTTCTGAGCTTTACAAAGGCCGCCAATACCCGCATCAGCTCCATATACTCCGCATCCAGCAGCAGCTCATCCGCCGCCTTCAGCACACACCGCTCCCATTCCCGCCTGTACTCCTTCATACGAAAGCCCATATACCCTTCCAGCTGAAGGTGATGGTGGTCGCCAAAATACTCTACCAGCGCGTTCTGCACGGCCCCCACTCCGTCAGATCGGCGCGCCATGCGTATGGCACCGGGAAGCACTGCCTTTTTCTCCTCAAGGGATATGGGCAGCTCGTTTACCATATAGGCTATCTCAAACTGAGCCAGGTCCATCATCAGCAGCTCCGCCACCGCCGCGCACCATTCCTCCATCTGCACCGCCCCTGACAGCTCCGCGCTTACGGATGACTTATCACCATGGATGACTATGCCGCACCCAAGCTTTTCCAGCCGTTTGCTCATCAGCCAGCCTATATCCGCCTCGTATTTTTCTGTGCCAATGGAATAAACGCCCATTCGCTCCCCTTCTCCTTTTACCCTATACCAGCAGAATATGCCCCATGCATTCTCAGGGTGCGCCAATTTTGCCATGAGGGTATTATGTGCCCGATTTTGGTTCCCTCCGCCCTGTAATTTTTGCCACAGCACTTGACATAAAGCCCGCTGAGACATATAATTTTCATGATACTTATCGTGGGATGATACGGGTTTTAAGTACCGTGTGCACCTCTTCCATCCAAGAGAAAAAGCGCCGTAGGCTGCAAGCGCTTTTATGGAAAGCACATTGGGAATACCGCCCCGCTACTGCGATCGGGAACGGCCCGTTACAGCCTGTATCGAGTGGGTTTTATACCAATTAGGGTGGAACCGCGGATTTGTACATTACAGTCCGTCCCTTGCACAGCATAGGGGCGGATTTTTATATTTCCGCCCGATATAAAGCTTTTTATTTCATAAGGAGGAAAACCATGAACATTACCTTCCCCGATGGCTCCGTTAAGCAGTTTCAGGACGGCATGACCGCCCTGCAGATAGCAGAATCCATCAGCCCCCGCCTGCGCAAGGCTACCCTTGCCGCAGAGATAGACGGTCAGCGCGCTGACGCTTTCCGCCCCATCCATGGCGACCACAGCCTCAAGCTCCTCACCTTTGATGACGCTGACGGCCGCTGGGCAATGCGCCATACCGGCTCCCATATCCTTGCTCAGGCCGTAAAGCGCGTGCATCCTGAGGCAAAGTTCGCCATCGGCCCCGCCATTGAAAACGGCTTCTATTACGACTTTGACGCAGAGCCCTTCACTCCGGAAGATCTGGTTCAGATCGAAAAGGAAATGGAGAAGATCATCGCCGAGTCCCTGCCCCTTGAGCGCTTTGAGCTGCCCCGCGAAGAGGCTATCCAGATGTTCAAGGAAAAGGAAGAGCCCTACAAGGTAGAGCTTATCGAGGATCTGCCCGAGGACGCCATCATCAGCTTCTACAAGCAGGGCGACTTCGTTGACCTGTGCGCCGGCCCTCACGTTGAGACCACCGGCAAGGTCAAGTTCGTAAAGCTCATGAGCGTTGCAGGCGCATACTGGCGCGGCAGCGAAAAGAACAAGATGCTCCAGCGCATCTACGGCACCGCCTTTGAAAAGAAGGCTGACCTGGACGAATACATCAACCGCATCGAAGAAGCCAAGAAGCGTGACCACCGCAAGCTGGGCAAGGAGCTTGGCCTGTTCACCCTCATGGAAGAGGGCCCCGGCTTCCCCTTCTTCCTGCCCAAGGGCATGGTACTGCGCAACACCCTGCTGGATTACTGGCATGATGTACACAAGCGCTACGGCTATGTAGAGATCTCCTCCCCCATCATCCTCAACCAGGCTCTGTGGCACAGGAGCGGTCACTGGGATCACTACAAGGACAACATGTACACCACCGTCATCGACGACATGGACTATGCTGTTAAGCCCATGAACTGCCCCGGCGGCATGCTGGTTTACAAGACTGAGCCCCACTCCTACCGCGACCTGCCCCTGCGCATGGCTGAGCTGGGTCTGGTACACCGCCACGAGCTCTCCGGCGCTCTCCACGGCCTGTTCCGCGTGCGCTGCTTCACCCAGGATGATGCCCATATCTTCATGACCTGGGATCAGATGGAGGAAGAAATCCAGAACGTAGTTCGCCTCTTTGACGAGGTCTATTCCACCTTCGGCCTCAAGTACCAGATCGAGGTTTCCACCATGCCCGAGGATCACATCGGCGAAAAGGAAACCTGGGACTTTGCCACCGAGACCCTCAAGCGCGCCATCGAGCACATGGGCAAGTCCTATGTGATAAACGAAGGCGACGGTGCCTTCTACGGCCCCAAGCTGGACTTCCATCTGTCCGACTCCCTCGGCCGTACCTGGCAGTGCGGCACCATTCAGCTGGACATGCAGATGCCCGAGCGTTTCGAGCTTGAGTACGTTGGCGAAGACGGCCAGAAGCACAGGCCCGTAATGATCCACCGCGTGGTTCTGGGCTCCATCGAGCGCTTCATCGGCGTTATCACCGAGCACTTTGCCGGCGCATTCCCCACCTGGCTGTCCCCCGTTCAGGTAAAGGTTCTGCCCCTCACCGACCGTACCGCCGAAGCCTGCAAGAATATCGCCGATGAGCTTGACAAGTGCGGCCTGCGTGTTGAGGTTGACTACCGCAACGAAAGGCTGGGCTACAAGATCCGCGAAGCACAGCTCCAGA
>X73_One_humped_Camel__coassemble_396_pt1 | contig 11542 bp, 8 predicted proteins | sample X73_One_humped_Camel__metabat2_high_PE_013 | metagenome-assembled genome bin X73_One_humped_Camel
AGCTTCGCTTTGACGACCTTTCTTATTTCTTTTCGATACGAAAAGAAAAAGAAAAAGTAGATATCATCTCATTACGCCAGCTTTTCACGTCCCAGCTTCAGCCTGCGCATGGCCTCGTCCCGGCCCAGCAGCAGCGCTATCTCGATGGCGCCGCCGGGGGTGACCGCCTTGCCCGCCATGGCGATACGGACGGGCCAAAGCAGTGTGCCGTTCTTCATGCCCTGCTCTGCGGCCATGTTGATGAGGGTGTCGTGTATGGCGGTCTCGGTCCATTCGGGCAGGGCTTCCAGCACGGGGATGACCATATCCAGCACATTGCGGGAAACCTCGGCGTCGGTCTTGGACTTTTTGTTGGTAAACAGGTCGATGGAATAATCCTCATCAAGCGATGCCAAGAAGTCCACCATGTCGGGTATCTCGTTGAATACACGTGTGCGCTGCTGAAGTATCTTGCAGAGTATGGCCTTGTCCATGTGGCCTATGCCGGCCTGCTCGTAGTACTTCTCTGCGTGGGCGGTAAAGTCCTCGGGGGAGAGGGCCATGATGTACTGGGCGTTCATCCAGGTGAGCTTTTCCACGTCGAATATGGCGGGGGACTTGCTCATGCCCTCCACGCTGAAGGCCTTGCACAACTCCTCCAGAGTGAATATCTCCCTGTCGTCGCCGGGGTTCCAGCCCAGCAGCGCCACGTAGTTGATGAGGGCTTCCTTAAGGTATCCCTTGTCCACAAAGTCCGCATAGGAGGCGTCGCCGTCACGCTTGGACAGCTTGTGCTGGGCGTCACGCATGATGGGGGTCATGTGGATATAGTAGGGGATCTCCCAGCCGAAGGCCTGATACAGCAGATTGTACTTGGGGGTGGATGCAAGGTATTCCATGCCCCGCATAACGTGGGATATCTCCATGAGATGGTCGTCTATAACGTTTGCGAAGTTATAGGTGGGCATGCCGTCCGCCTTGATGAGCACGTTGTCGTCAAGGTCAGAGTTGTTTACGGTGATGGTGCCGAAAACAAGGTCAGTGAAGGAAGTAGTCCCCTCGGTGGGCACGTTCTGGCGGATAACGTAGGGCACGCCCGCGTCAAGCTTCGCCTGAATCTCTTCCTTGGAAAGATGCATGCAGTGCTTGTCATACTTGAAGGTTTCGCCCCTTGCGGCTGCGGCAGTCCTGCGCTCCTCAAGGTCCTCCTTGGTGCAGAAGCAGCGGTATGCGTGGCCGCTCTCGATGAGCTGCTCAGCATAGGGCAGGTAGGTGCTCTTTCTTTCGCTCTGCACATAGGGGCCGTAATCGCCGCCAATATCCGGGCCCTCGTCCCAGTTCATGCCCACGTCCTTAAGCGTGCGATAGATGAGCTCGGTTGCGCCCTCAACAAAGCGCTCCTGATCCGTGTCCTCTATGCGGAGCAGGAATTTGCCCCCGTTTGCCCTTGCAAACAGATAGGCATAAAGGCCGCTCCTCAGGTTTCCTATGTGCATGTATCCCGTGGGGGAGGGGGCGAATCTGGTACGTACTTTCATGGTTATTCTCCTGATGGATTAGTCCTTCTTTTCTTTTTCTTTTCGTATCGAAAAGAAACAAGAAAAGAAGCAAAAGAAAAAGAAAAGATAAAGTTTAAATGGTTATGGTATGCGCCGGCTTTTGTGCGCCGTTCCATAGCTGAGGTTGACGATAAGGGGGTAATTATCTATACCCGCCCGCCGCCCCTTCATTGTAGCTTTTCCTTGCGGAAAAGCCGATTGACGGAACAAGCTGCTTTTAAGAATAAAACAAGCCTGCGATATAATTCAACCGTTGGATAGCATATCCACTTCTCCTGCAGGGAGAAGTTTCTTTGAAGGGTGGTGGGTCGGGATTAGATAATTGCCCGCCCACCATCATCATATCACTTTACAAAGAACTATCCCTTATAGCTATCCTTAAGGCCTACTACCCTGTTAAACACAGGCGCTTCCTCATACCGAAAAAAGAAAGCATTGATATTATCCAACATCCGCGTAAGCATGCCGCGCATTTCCGCAAGGAAAAGCTACATTGAAAAGGTGGTTGGGCGCGGTAGTAAAATCATTAGCCCTTGTAAGAATCCTTAAGGCCAACCACTCTGTTAAACACAGGCGCTTCCTTGGTATAGTCAAGGTCTGCGCAGAAGTAGCCGGTGCGCATAAACTGGCAGCGATAGCCGGGGGCCTTATCAGCAAGCTCAGGCTCCACAAAGCCCTTCACCACGGTGAGGGAGTTGGGGTTGAGCCTGTCCACAAAGTCCGCATCTTCCTCTGCTTCGGGGTTCAGCAGGTCCTCGTAGAGGCGCATCTCGGCGGGCACGGCGGTGGCAGCGTTGAGCCAGTGTATGGTGCCCTTTATCTTGCGCTCGCACTCGCCGCCCTTTGTTTCGGGGTCATAGGTGCAGTATACGGTGGTCACCTTGCCCTCGGCATCGGTTTCCCAGCGGGTGCACTTTACAACATACGCGCCCTTAAGGCGAACCTCTCCTTCGGGCTTAAGGCGGAAGTACTTCTTGGGGGGATCGTAGCTGAAGTCCTCACGCTCGATGTACAGCTCCTTGCCGAAAAGCACCTTGCGCTTGCCGGTGGAGGCATCGGGCAGGTATTCTATTTCAACTTCCTCGGTCTGTCCCTCCGGCCAGTTTTCCACAACCAGCTTTATGGGGTCCAGCATAGCCATCATGCGGTCCGCATGGGCGTTAAGGTCTTCGCGTACGCAGTGCTCCAGCATGGCGGTCTCCACGGTGGAGTCTGCCTTGGCAACGCCGACACGGGAGAGGAAGTCCAGTATGGACTCGGGGGTATAGCCACGGCGGCGCAGGCCGCAGAGGGTGGGCATGCGGGGATCGTCCCAGCCGGAAACGCGGCCCTCCTCCACCAGGCGGCGGAGGTAGCGCTTGCTCATCATGGTGTTGGTAAGGTTGAGCCTTGCGAACTCTATCTGGCGGGGCTTGTGCTCAAACTCGCACTGCTCCACAACCCAGTTGTACAGGGGCCTGTGTGCCTCGTACTCAAGGGAGCAGAGGGAGTGGGTCACGCCCTCGATGGCGTCCTGAATGGGATGGGCAAAGTCGTACATGGGATAGATGCACCACTTGTCTCCCTGATGATGGTGGCTCATGTGGATAATGCGATACATGGCGGGGTCACGCATGTTCACATTGGGGGATGCCATGTCTATCTTGGCGCGGAGGGTGCGGGAGCCATCGGGGAACTCGCCGTTCTTCATCCGCTCAAACAGGTCAAGGTTCTCCTCAATGGAGCGGTCACGCCAGGGGGAGTTCTTACCGGGCTCGGTAAGGGTGCCCCGGTATTCACGCATCTGATCCTTATCAAGGTCGCACACGTATGCAACGCCCTTTTTGATGAGCTTTACAGCCAGCTCATAGCAGGTATCAAAATAGTCGGAGCCGTAGAACACATTATCCCACTTGAAGCCCAGCCACTGGATGTCCTCCTGAATGGCGTCTACGAATTCCTCGTCTTCCTTGGTGGGGTTGGTATCGTCATACCTGAGGTTGCAGCTGCCGCCGTACTTTTCCGCCATGGAAAAGTCTATTGCCAGCGCCTTGGCGTGGCCGATGTGCAGGTAGCCGTTAGGTTCGGGGGGGAAGCGGGTCTGTATGTGGGTCAGGCCCTTTTCCTTAATGTCCTCTTCGATGAATTCCTCGATGAAATTTTTTGATACGCGTACTTCTTCCATTATGCATAAAGCCCTTTCAAAGCGTTTTTTCCTAATTAAATATTATCTTGCAAGCGGGGGATTATGTCAACCGTAAATGCCCCTGAAGAGGGGTGGAACGGTGTATTCTTTTCAGGAATTTATCCATTCCCGCCCACCTCGTCGTCGCGGACTGCGCTCTGCTCACAGCCATATCCTGCGGATATGCCTTTTCGCACGCTCCATCGCTCCTCCTCTCCGCAAAAAATCGTCGCTTGCGCTTTGGATTTTTTGCGGTATGGCTTTACAGAAAAGCGGAATGTGCTAATATAATGCCGCCGGATTGTCATTGCGAGGCAGTCCGCAGTCTGCTGCGGCAATCCGTTTCCCGACCGGGCGCAAGGCATAGATAATAGTTGGCGGATTGATTATCTATACCCGCCCGCCGCCCTTCAATGTAGCTTTTCCTTACGGAAAAGCGAGACGTGCTATCCAAACAATGATATGTCATTGCGAGTAGGGCGAAGCCCGACGTGGCAATCCGTTCCCCAACCGGGCGCAAGGGATGGGCGTATTAGGCTTGATAATCTATACCCACCCACCGCCCTTCAATGTAGCTTTTCCTTACGGAAAAGCGATATACACAAACAAAACAATCGGCAATCTTTCTTGTCTTCTTTTATAGGACGAGTGCGGAATTTTAACAACTCCCAGCGTCTTCGCCGCAAGGCGAAGATACCTTAAAAGGGGTGGAGGGCGGGTATAGATAAATACCTCTTCCGCATCCCTTGCGTCTCCGCCGGGGTACGGATTGCCGCGGCAGTCTGCGGACTGCCTCGCAATGACACGTTGAATTTTTGTTAGCACATCCCGCTTCTCCCGAAAGGGAGAAGCTTCATTAAAGGGTGGGGATGGGTATAGATAAATAATACGCCACCTTTTTCCGCAGCCTATCGACCCACACACGGCAAATAATTAACCTTCAACAAACACAAGACATCCACCCACTTTTGTAGTAAAATATCCTCAGTATAATCCCCATCAGGAAAGGCTTACCTATGAACTTCACAAAAATGCATGGCCTTGGCAACGACTTCATAATCATAGAGGACATGGCGGCACAGCTGAACTTTACCGCCGCTGACGCGGTACGCCTGTGCCATCGCCGCACCGGCATAGGCGCCGACGGCGTAATGCTGGCCCGCCCATCGGATAGGGCAGATGCCTATATGCATCTTTTCAACAGCGACGGAAGCATCGCCGAAATGTGCGGCAACGGCATACGCTGCTTTGCAAAGTATGTGTATGAATCCGGCATAGCGAAAAAGCCCCTGCTCTCCATAGACACCCCCGCGGGCATAAAGCTTGCGGAGCTTACCCTTGAAGGGGACAGCGTCACCGCCGTGCGCATTGACATGGGAACCCCCCTGCTCAACAAGGCGGATGTGCCAATGCAGGGCGAAGGAATATGCTCCCTTGAGACCATATCCGTGGAGGACAGAAGCTTCCTCTGCTCCGCCCTGAATACAGGCGTTCCTCACCTTGTGGTGTTTGAGGATGGATTGAGCGAGGAGGAAGTGTGCCATTACGGCCCCCTTCTTGAAAAGCATCCCCTGTTCCCCGCAAAGATAAACGTGAACTTTGCCCGAGTTCAGCCCGACGGCTCCATCGCCGTACGCACATGGGAGAGGGGCTGCGGACGCACCCTTGCCTGCGGCACAGGCTCCTGCGCCTGCGTTGTGGCCGCCGCCATGGCGGGATATACCCAAAGGACCGCCACGGTGCGCCTTGCCCTGGGGGAGCTGCTCATTGAATGGGCAGAGGACGGACATATATTCATGACAGGCCCCGCGGAGGTTTCCTTCCGCGGCACAATATGATAAACACAAAGGAGACAGTATAATGCATTACACACTGCACCCCAAGGGAGTTTGCTCCTTCCTTATCGAGCTGGACATTGAGGACAACAAGATACACAATCTGGTTTACACCGGCGGCTGCAACGGCAACCTGAAGGCCCTGGGCGCCCTGTGCGAGGGCATGGAGGTTAACGAGGTCATCAACCGCCTCTCCGGCATTACCTGCGGCCCCAACTCCACCTCCTGCTCAGATCAGCTGGCAAGGCTGCTGAAGGAAGTTGTTGAGGGGTAATTAAAGCATGAATAAATGGAGAAGGATGATCCTTCTCCTTTTTTGTTTGAGATGGGAACTGTTTATCTATACCCACCCGCCACCCTTCAAAGTATGTTTTCCCTTACGGGAAAACAGGATGCCCTATCGCAGGCATGGGATAATATCATTGCTTTCTTTTTTTAGGGCTGGGTAATGGTCACCGCTTATCGTCTTCGCCGCAAGGCGAAGATACCTTAAAGGGGTGGCGGGAGGGTATAGATAATCAATCCGCCAACTATTATCTCGGCCTTGCGCCCGGTTGGAGAGCGGATTGCCGCGGCAGACTGCGGCCTGCCTCGCAATGACATAAAGTTTGCTATTAATCACCACGCAAAAAGCTGCTCACTACGAGCAGCTTTTTGGTTAGCACTTATAGGTTTGCATAAATGCAAATCTGTTTAACTTTCGCTTTTCTTTCTCTTTTTGCTTCTTTTTCTTCTTTATTTTCGCGTCCGAAAAGAAAGAGAAAAAGAAGAAATCATAATTTTATCCCTCAATCACAACCTCAAACTCCCCGCCTTCATACCTCTCCGGCAATGTAAGGGCAAACCCCTCTGCGGTTTCGGCATCCAGCTCAAGCCCTTCCGCCCGCTCATCCAATATTGGGAAGGCCTCAAAGCAAACCTCCCCGTCAGTGAGCAGTATCCGCTGCTTCATGGGGTCATAATCGGCGGCGTCAAACTTGCCGCAGACTACCCTTGCGCCATTCCGCTCATACTCTGTAACGGCAAAGGATACCCTTTCGCCCTCTCCGTCAAACGGTGCGCTGAGGGCAGGCAGGGCGGGGGCTTTCAGTATAAGGTTTGGAATATTCCGCTCCACAAGCTCTATCACCACAGCGTCCGGGCTTTCGGCGGCCATGGAAGCGTAATTGTATGGGAACTCCGCATCGTACAGCACACGGCCAAGATTGGCGCTCAGGTACGGCATGAGGCCGTCGCCGAAGGAATCACGGTACAGCAGCAGGGTTTTGTCGTTGGAAGGGCTGGTGGTGCCTATGGTGGTGGTGCGGCCGGGGGCCTGCGGGTCGGTATCGTAGGCAAAGTCTATGCCATAGTCGGGATAGTCCATATTCCCCTCGGATGCGGGGAACAGGAAGTAGTGCAGGTCTCCTGCCCATCCGGGCTTTGTTACGGGGGTTATCCCCTCATAGGTCTGATAGCCGATGTCCGGGAACACCTTTGCCATTATGGCCTTGTAGCCTATCATTGCTCCCCGCTGATTCCAGTGGGTATCGTGATAGTGATAAAGCATCCCTTCCCCCTTGCGGGCCATCAGCTCAAAGTCAAAGGATATCTGCTCCACCCCAATATCCATAAGGGCGGCGGTGAGCCGCTCGCGGTTGGTAAAGTTCCATGTGGGCTTCAGCCGCTCCGGCATATACTCGGGGTATATGGTGTTTTTGTTGGGGGCGATGGCAAAGGCGAAGCCTGCCCCGCTTGCGGTAACGTAGTCCTGCTGTATCCTCAGTATCCTTGCAGCACGCTGAATGTCATAGTCGCTGAGGGCATTTATGCCCATGTAGTCGTCCAGCGTCTCGGAAAAATACAGCATGTCATTTTCCCCGATGATAACGTCGTCATTGAGGGTATCATTCAGGGTGGACACTGTGGCTTTGTGGAATGCGGTCACCATTTCCTCACGGAAGCCAAAGTGATCCTGATAATAGTCATCAAACTGTCCGGGATATTCAAGATTCAGCCCGTCCCGCTCAATAAGCTTTGGCAGCCTTGCTAGGGGGCGGTTTTCGTAATTTTCCCCCTCATAGCCCAGCAGCAGGCCAACTGAAGGCAGCAGACAAACCACCATAAAGAGGGCGGCAAATAATATCAGCAGTTTCTTTCTCATAGCCGCCTCCTAAAACCTGAAGTATATGAAAGGATTGTAAGCGGAAGTGGAAAGGCAGAGAGCGCACAGCACAAGGCCGACAAAGCTCAGCCCGTACACCAGTCCTTCATATGCTCCGCCCCGCTGTGTAAGCTTTGCCGCAAAGCGTCCCCCGTAGGGCAGTGCGGCAGCGCAGCCCGCTATAAGGGCAAATATTGTGATGGGGGAAAGCAGCAGCGAAAGCTGCGCGGCGCATTCCCCGCCAAATGTCCAGCCCCCGAACATTCTGCTTATCATGCCCCATGCTATGGGCAGCGTCTCAGCCCGGAACAGCACAAAGCCCACCGTTACGGCCATAAGGGTATATATGTGGCGGAAGGGCTTTTTCCATTTGTCCACCTTGAATATGCCGTAGGATTCCAGCATCAGGAACCCCCCGTGGAACAGTCCCCACAGCACAAAGTTCCAGCTTGCCCCATGCCACAGGCCTGTCAGGAAGAAAACTATTACCTTATTTACGCCCGTGCGTATATTCCCTCTGCGGTTGCCGCCCAGGGGGATGTAAACGTATTCCTTAAACCATGTGGAAAGGGAGATATGCCACCTGCGCCAGAAGTCCTGCATGGAATCCGCAGCGTAAGGATAGCGGAAGTTTTCCTTAAAATTAAAGCCAAACACATGGCCCAGGCCAATGGCCATATCGCTGTATCCGGAAAAGTCAAAGTAAATCTGGAAAAGATAGCTCACCGCGCCCAGCCATGCGATTGGGGCGTTTATGCTTGCCATGTTCAGGGCGTATATGCTGTCCGCCGCCCTGCCCAATATGTTAGCTATCAGAACCTTTTTGCACAGGCCGCAGGAAAAACGCCTGAGGCCCGCCGCCGTGTCCTCTATGGACAAAGGCCGATGCTCCAGCTGCTCCGCCACGTCGTGATACTTGACAATTGGCCCTGCGATAAGCTGGGGGAACAGGGAGATATACAGCAGAGTGTTGAAAAAGTTCCTCTGGGGCGGCACCTGACCACGGTACACGTCCAGCGCATAGCTCATGGCCTGGAAGGTAAAGAAGGATATGCCGATGGGCAGCTTTATGCCCACAAGTGGGATATTCAGCCCAATCAGGCCGTTGATGCTCTGTATGAGAAAGTCGGTATACTTAAAAAATACCAGCGACCCTATGTTCCATATGATAATGAGGGCCAGCAGCCCCTTGCGGCCCTTATCATTGCCAAGGCCCAGCGCCAGCAGGTGGTTCACAAGGGAGGTACACACCATCAGCACCACGTATACAGGCTCGCCCCAGGCATAAAAAAGCACACTTGCCAACAGCAGCAGGGCGTTGCGCACCCTTATGCTCTTGGCAAATGCCAGATTCAGCAAAAACACTATGGGCAGAAATATAAACAAAAAGGTAGGGGAGCTGAATACCAAGAAAGTATCCTCCTGAGGGGGTTGTTGGTAAAAACGGGTATTATCCTTCTTTTTCTCTTTCTTTCCCCGAAAATCCTTAGATTTTCGGGACTTCAATAAGGAGCCATGTCAAAGCTTCGCTTTGACAACCTTTCGGACGCGAAAATAAAGAAGAAAAAAAGCGAAAGACTAATGGGTTGTTACGGGTTAAGTTTGCTTTAGCGTGCTGATGTTTGTGCGGGGTTGTCGGGAGAGGGATATTATTTTACTACCCCGCCCGACCGCCCTTTTAAGGAAATTTTGCCTTGCGGCAAAATGGGCGCACTGTCGCAGGTAACGCATGATAACAATGCTTTCTTTATGAGGTGGAGTAATGACCACCGTCTCCCGGCTTCGCCCTTAGGCGAAGCTACATTGCTTTCTTTTTACGGCAAAGCAGTGATTCCCGTCTCCCGGCTTCGCCCTAAAGCGAAGCTGCATTGCTTTCTTTTTACGACAAAGCAGTGATTCCCGTCTCCCGGCTTCGCCCTTAGGCGAAGCTACATTGAAGGGTGGTGGGTTGGGTTTAGATAATAACCCCCTAAACTTTTTTCTTTAGCTTTGGATATGGCCGCAAGTAAGCGCAGCCCACGACGACGAGGCGGGTGGGATTAGATAATTATCCGATTACAGCCGCCCTGCGCTTTAATAGCTGGGAGAATAAATGTAGATGGCAGATACGGTATCCCCGCTCATCTCAAACTGTATGCGCTCCGCCTGAATATCGGCGGGGTCGTTGGTGAGGGTATAGTTGATATACCCATCGTCAAAGTACTCCTCCCCGTATGCGGCGATAACCGCCTCACGGCTGTCCCCGACCCTGCAGCCCCGAAGGGTGGCATAGGTGCCGTCGGTAAGGGTGAACATCTCGATAGTGTCCTTGCCATCCACAGGCACGGTGTTTACCGTAAGGCCGGGATAGGCGAAGGTCTTGTCCTGACCGTCGTATACGCAGCTTACCATTTCGGAATACTCATAGCCATCCCCAAGGGCGGCGATGAGGGGGGCGCTGTCGGTGCGGAGGTAGTAGGTTTCGCCGTTCACCTCAAGGCCAAGGTCATCCTGGCCAAAGCCTTCCTGCTTGGCGCCGCATGCGCGCAGCAGCAGGGCCAGTATCGCTGTCATGGCAATGATAATGTTCTTTTTCATATGAGGAATTTCCTTTCCGTGGAATGTTGGTTCAAATTTTAATTGGTTATTTATCTATGCCGCCCTTTTTAGGAAACTTCTCCCTGCGGGAGAAGCGGGCGGGCTAATGCAATGCCGCCGATTTGTCATTGCGAGCCAGTCCGCAGACTGGCGTGGCAATCCATACCCCGCCGGGGGCACGGGGGACAAGGGGATCGGGGTTGATTATCTATACCCGCCCTCCACCCTTTTAATGTAGCTTCGCCTACGGCGAAGCCGGGGGACAGTGGTCATTACTCCACCTCATAAAGAAAGTATTGTAATAATACGATGCCTGCGATAGTGCGCCCATTTTGCCGTAAGGCAAAATTTCCTTAAAGGGTGGCGGGTGGGATTAGATAAATATCTATTCCGCCTGTCCTTCGATTGCTTCCTGTTCTACAATTTCCTGCACGTCCTCCGCCTGCTCTGCAAGCTTTTCCGCTTCCTCAGCGGCCCGCTCCGCGGCGGCGGCGTCAAGCTGCTCCTGCATGTTTACGTCGGTGGGGTCTATCCTAAGGCCGTTTCTGTCCGGCACAGGGTCAGAGGTGGTGCCCTTGGGTGAGCCGTTGACTATTTCAAGGGTGGTGCCTTCCTTGCAGTTTTCGTAAATAAATCGGGAGGCCTCTGTGACCATGCGCAGGCAGCCGCCGGTGTTGTTGCCGCCGATGCCGTGGTCGCCGTCATAGTATCTGGGCCACAGCTGGGACGCGTCCTCCCTGGCGTACAGGGGAGAATGAACGTACAGCCTTTCGTGATAGCGGGTGGCATACTGTACCGTGCCGCCGTCCGGGAAGTTGTGCCAGCGTTCCTTTTCACCAAGGGTAAATATGCCTGCGGGGGTCTTGTTGCCGCCGTGGGCAATGCGGTATGTGCCCACCACCTCGGTGTATTCGCCACGGTCGTCCGCCTTGTATATGGTAAGGGTATAGCTGCCCTTTTCAACGTAAAGGTAATAGGGGAACTCCACCTGCACAGGGGTGGGCTCGGGGGTGGGCTCCGCCGTGGGGGCGGGAGTGGCTTCGGCCTCTGCCGCCGGGGCGGATACCGGCGCGGCACAGCCCGCCAGCATAAGGGCGCATATCATTACAGCGAGTATCTTCTTCACAGGATGCCTCCATGGTCCATGGCGATGTTCTTCATCGCCGCATACTGAGTTTATTTTACTACAAAATATTATATATGTCTTCTTTTCTTTTTCTTTTCCGACGGGAAAAGAAATAAGAAAGGTCGTCAAAGCGAAGCTTTGACATAGCTCCTTATTGAA
>X73_One_humped_Camel__coassemble_406_pt1 | contig 11328 bp, 12 predicted proteins | sample X73_One_humped_Camel__metabat2_high_PE_013 | metagenome-assembled genome bin X73_One_humped_Camel
GATTATATTCATTATAATCTGATAAATATTCTTATTCAAGTCTGCTGGGAGTTTTACAGCATGGGGTTTTCTTGTTATAAGCATGACAAATATTCATGGTTGATTTTTTAACAGGGGAAATACTTCTGATTAAATTTGTCGGGAAATGACAAAAAAAGTGAAATTTCATTATGATCAGTCGAAGGTGTTGCACGGCAAAAATGCCTTGGATAATATCAAAACACGTCAGTTTTTCTGTGAAATATTACGCATAACGAGACGCTAACAGATAATTCACCGCTGAAGGGGGAGGAGTATATGCGGTGTATGAAGAATGCGGCAAATCTGCTAAGGACAGTGGGGATGCATCCCAAGTACAAGGGATATGCATACGTGCTGCTGATGCTGCAGCGAACGCAGATAGAACCGGAGTCCATGTACAATATTTCTTCTGTGCTTTATCCCTTGGTAACGGAAAAATACGGGGTAACCCGGGCAGCGGTGGAAAGATGCATACGCTTTGCCATACGCCGCACATGGGAAACCGGGAATATCAGCATGCTGGAGGAGATATTCGGCGCATACGAGACGGGCTGCATTCCTACCACCAGTGAGTTCATTGCGGTTATGACAGAGTGCATAATGTGTCGAAGGGGAAGGAAATAGCTCTGCTTTGCAGGCGGCTGGAAATAGCGTGGATATAATGTTATAATATGAAAAACAGCACCGCAAAGGAGACTATAATATGGTAATCATCGAGATGGAAGGCGGCGGCCTCATCAAGCTGGAGCTGGATTCTGCAGCCGCACCCAATACCGTAAAGAATTTCAAGTATCTGGCAGACAAGGGCTTTTATAACGGCCTTATTTTCCATAGGGTAATCCCCGGCTTCATGATACAGGGCGGCTGCCCCGACGGCACCGGCATGGGCGGCCCCGGATATCACATCAAGGGCGAGTTTGCCATGAACGGTTTCAATAATACCATCCGCCACAAGAGGGGCGTTATTTCCATGGCAAGGGCCATGCATCCCGACAGCGCAGGCTCCCAGTTCTTTATCATGCATGCGGATTCTCCCCATCTGGACGGACAGTATGCCGCGTTTGGAAAGGTTGTGGAAGGCATGAACATAGTGGATGAAATAGCTTCCGTGCCCACAGACTTCCGTGACAGGCCCCAGATGGATATGCGCATAAAGTCCATAACTCTGGTGGATGAGACCGTGGAGGAACCTGAGAAGGTATAATCTATGGAACATACTGCCCAAGAGCGCATAAATCAGCTCAGAGAAGAAATAGACCGCATAGATGCGGAGCTTATTGCTCTGTTTGAAAGGCGTATGGATACCGCACGGGCCATAGGCCGGATAAAGCGGGAAAACGGAATGGCTGTAAAGAATCAAAACCGTGAGGCGCAGGTAAAAGCGAACTGCAGGGCAAACTGTAAAAACAAACTGTATACTGCCGGAGCCGAGGCTGTGATGATGTGCATAATCAACGAATGCCGGAACATACAGCAGACAGATACTCCCCGGGATGAAGCTATATCCGAGGCATAAAAAATGCAAAGGATTTAAAAGGCGCGCATTATTTGCTTTGCCTTGGGGCAAACTCCTGCTATGAGCAGGAGCAGTAAAAAAATATACACCGCATTTAAAACGCTCCTGGGCGAAAGGCCCGGGAGCGTTTTGCCGCGGGAGGAAGAAAATTACAAAGAATATCTTAAAGCAAATTCTCCCGGTACGGAGGAACTTGAACGGCAGAGGCAGGCCGCAATAAACGGCCTGCCTGTGTTTGCCATAGCCATAGTGGGGGAGAATGGGAATGAGGAGGACATAAAGCGCACCAAGGATTCACTGACCGCCCAGACCTATTCCCGCTGGACGCTGGTGGACAGCCCCAGGGATGGAGAATGGCAGTTTATTATGTATATGTGGCCGGGGGATACTATACCGCCGGATGCATTGTATCAGTATGCCATGCATGCCAAAGGAAGGGACCTTTTGTACTGTGATGAGGACACATGGGGCGCTCAGGGCAGGGAAAGCCCGGTATTCAAACCTCAGCCCGACATGATAGATCAACTTTCATACGATATGCTGGGAAGCGGCGTGGCGGTAAGCCGTGCGCTGCACAGCGCTGCCGGCGCAATGACGGGAGAAACCGCCGATGACAGATACGGATACAATCTGCGCTGCCTTAAAAAAGCGGAATCCCCATGCCATATAGCGCGGGTATTGTATACCTGCGGCAGGCGGACCACCCCCACGGCAGAGGCGCGATATCATGTGGAGCGTGCCGCGGGAAAGGGGTGCTATGTTATGCCAGGGGAGTGGCAGGGAAGCTTCAGGGTGGATGCCGTGGTAAAGCGCCCCGGCGTTGCGGTGATAATAAGCAACAGGGACAGCTATCAGCCGCTGCTCAGGCTGCTGATGAGCATAGATGGCGCGGCGGGAGAGCATAAGATAAATATACTTATTGCGGACAGGGGGAGTACAGACAGCCGTACCCTCAGATATTATGACATACTCAAGCGAAACGGCGCCGCAAAGGTGTATTACGGCGGCGATGGGGGGCTGCCTGCCCTGCTGAATGCCGCCGCATCCGAGGCGGGCGCGGATGTGGCCGTATTCATGGAAAACACGGCGGAAGTGCTGAGCCATAACTGGATAGGCGAGCTGCTTTCTCAGGCCATGCGCGGCGGGGTTGGAGCAGCGGGGCCAAAGATAATATCCGCCGACGGACGGCTGCTGCACTGCGGCACGGTGGTGGGTATGCAGGGGTGGCGTGGTTCGCCGTATCAGGGCAGCGAGGACGACAGGGGAGATGAGCGAAAGCGTATATTTACCCGAACGGTGCGAAGAGTTTCCGCACTGAGCTCCGTATGTATGATGGCGAGGATGGAGACCTTCTTCAATGTGGGCTGTTTTGATGAAAGCTTTTGTTTTACGGGATTTGATACGGAGTTTTGCCTGCGCATGGAGGGTAGAGGATATGCCAGCGTATATACCCCAAGGGTGCTGGTAAAGTCATATGTGCCTATTGCCTCCATAGCGGAGGGACAGGAGCAGGATATACGGCGCTGCTATGATACCATGAGGGAGAGCATGGTGCGGGGGGATCCTTACTATAATAATAATTTTGACTATGCATTCTCCGAGCCAAGGGTGGCGGTGCGGCCTGTGCCGCCCATAAACCTGAATACGATTTTTAACGAAAAATAGACAGGCATAATAAACAAAACCGCGATGTATACATGATATGCTCTGCGGTTTTTTTGCGGCGAAATATTGAAAACAAAGATAATATACAATTTGGGGATATATGCGTTATGTGTTGACAGGCAAATAAAGAATATGTGATAATTATATATCACATAGACTGATATCTAACAAATTGTTTTGAGTGCTTAATAATTTTTAGTCTTAATTTCTGCAAAACATACAATTATAAACGCAATTCATTTTTCTGCCGGATAATGCGTCTTTGCAGTATCAATATATTCACAGTATCAAAAAAAGTATCTATAAAAGAGAAAGGAAATGCTTATGGCTCGTATCAGCGAAAACGGACGTAAAAAGGTCTGCGAAATCTGCGACAGATACGCAGAAGAAAGAACTCCATTGATGATGATTTTGAGCGACATCCAGAAGGAGTATGGTTATATTCCTCTGGAGGTACAGGAAATCGTATCCGAGAAGACAGGTATCTCAGTAGCGGAAATCTACGGCGTAGTTACCTTCTATTCCTTCTTCTCCCTCAAGCCCAAGGGGAAATACATCATTGGCTGCTGCCTGGGTACTGCCTGCTACGTTAAGGGCGCTCAGCAGATAATCGACAAGTTTTCCGAGGTGCTGGGCATTGCTCCCGGCGAGACCACTGCAGACGGTATGTTTACCATTGACGCTCTGCGCTGCATAGGTGCCTGCGGCATAGCTCCCGCAGTAACCATAAACGGCAAGGTATATCCCAAGATGACGGTGGATAAGGTACTCGAAGTTGTCAAGGAATATCGCAGTATGGGAGGTGCGGAATAATGATAAAGAATTATGACGAACTCAACGCAAAGGTATGCAGCTGTACCGATGCTCTTAAATCCAAGCTGGACGGCTCCAACGGCAAGCGCGCCATAGTGCTTTGCGGCGGTACCGGCTGCCTTTCCTCCGATTCTGCCGAGATAATGGAAGAATTTAAAAAGCTGGTTGAGGAAAAGGGCCTTTCCGATAAGGTTACCGTAAATCAGGTTGGCTGTTTTGGTTTCTGCTCTCAGGGTCCCTTCGTTAAGATTTATCCTCAGGATACCCTCTATCGTCTGGTAAAGATGGAAGACGTTGAGGAAATCGTTGAAAGGGATATCGTAGGCGGCGAGGTCGTTGACAGGCTGCTGTACGTAGACCCCGAAACCAAGGAAAAGATAATCTGTCAGGATGATATCAACTTCTACAAAAAGCAGCGCCGCGTAGCGCTGCAGGCCTGCGGCATCATCAATCCCGAGGATATCGATGAGGCAATGGGCATGGGCGCATTCAAGGGCCTTGAAAGGGCGCTGAAGATGACGCCTCAGGAAGTAATAAACGAGATACTGGCCTCCGGCCTGCGCGGACGCGGCGGCGGCGGCTTCCCCACCGGACGCAAGTGGCAGTTTGCCTTCAATTCTCCCGGTGAAGAAAAATACGTGGTCTGCAACGGCGACGAAGGCGACCCCGGCGCATTTATGGATCGCTCCATATTTGAAGGCAATCCTCTTGGCGTTATCGAGGGCATGATCATTGCCGGCTATGCGATCGGCGCACACAACGGCTACTTCTACGTACGCGCAGAGTATCCCGTAGCTGTACACAGGCTGCAGATCGCCATCAAGCAGGCAAAGGAATACGGTCTGCTGGGCAAGAACATAATGGGCTCCGGCTTTGACTTTGATCTGGGCATACGCCTTGGCGCAGGCGCGTTCGTCTGCGGCGAAGAAACTGCTCTGCTTAACTCCATCGAGGGTAAGCGCGGTATGCCCCGTCCCCGTCCTCCTTTCCCCGCTGTAAAGGGTCTGTGGGATAAGCCCACCATCGTAAACAACGTTGAAACCATGGTATGCGTGCCCTACATCCTCCGCGAGGGCGCAGCCAGGTTTGCCGAGTGCGGCACCGAAAAGTCCAAGGGTACCAAGGTATTCGCTCTGGGCGGCAAGATAAATAACGTAGGTCTGGTTGAGATCCCCATGGGCACCACCCTCCGTGAGCTTATCTACGACATCGGCGGCGGCATCCCCGGCGACAAGAAGTTCAAGGCCATTCAGACCGGCGGTCCTTCCGGCGGCTGCCTTACCGCAGACTTCCTGGATGAACCCATCGATTTCGATACCCTCACCGAGAAGGGCTCCATGATGGGCTCCGGCGGCGCAATAGTAATGGACGAAGACAACTGCATGGTTGACGTTGCAAAGTTCTATATGGAATTTATCTGCGACGAATCCTGCGGCAAGTGCTCTCCCTGCCGTATAGGCACCAAGCGCATGCTTGAGATACTCAATAAGATAACCGAAGGCAATGGCACAATGCAGGATCTGGAAGAGCTGGAAGAGCTGTCTTCCATCGTAAAGACCAACTCCCTCTGCGCTCTGGGCCAGACCTCCGCAAACCCCGTAGTATCCACCATGACCCACTTCAGGGATGAGTATATCGCTCACATCGTGGATAAGAAGTGCCCCGCAAAGGTATGCAAGAAGCTGATGCGCTATGTTATCGATCAGGATAAGTGCATAGGCTGCGGAATGTGCGCACGTCAGTGCCCTGCCGATGCAATCTACAAGACCGAATACGTTGCTCCCGGCAAGAAGCTGCCCGCAATGGCAATCGACACTTCCAAGTGCGTAAAGTGCGGCGCTTGCATGGCTGTATGTAAGTTCGGCGCAATCGAAAAGAAATAAGAGGGAAGGAGAGACTGACAAATGGCTAAGATAAACATAAAGATCGAAGGCGTACCCTATCGGGTAGAGGCAGGCCTCACCATACTGGAAGCTGCCAAGGCCTGCGGCTATGAAATACCTTCCCTTTGCTCCTTTAACCATGGCGAGTGCTCCAGCGGCTCCTGCCGCGTGTGCCTGGTAGAGGCCACCGGCGCAAGGGGTCTGGTAGCATCCTGCGTATACCCCGTAAGCGAGGGCATGGAAATAAAGATCTCCAGCCCCAAGGCTGCCGCTGCAAGGCGCGCCTCTGTGGAGCTGCTGCTTTCCAACCATAACCAGAACTGCCAGCAGTGCGATAAGAACGGCAAGTGCGAACTGCTTCATGTGGCCTATATCACCGGCGCACGGGAAGGTAAGTTCCAGGGCTCCAAGACCCCCGTTACTGTTGACGAGCTGACTCCTTCCATAGTTCGCGACACTTCCAAGTGCGTGCTGTGCGGCCGCTGTATCGCCCGCTGCCAGAATGCACACGGCATGGGCATACTGGGCTTTGAAAACCGCGGCTTCCGCACCATAGTAGCTCCTGCGGAGAACCGCTCCATGGCAAAGTCTCCCTGCATCCTCTGCGGCCAGTGCGTAAGCGTTTGCCCCACCGGTGCATTGATGGAAAAATCCGAGATAGACAAGATAGACGCCGCTTTCAAGGCCGGCAAGCACGTTGTTGTTCAGACTGCTCCCGCAGTTCGTGCAGCGCTGGGCGAAGAATTCGGAATGCCTGTGGGCACTCCCGTTACCGGCAAGATGGTTGCAGCGCTGAAGCGTCTCGGCTTCCATAAGGTATACGATACCAACTTTGCCGCTGACCTTACCATCATGGAAGAGGGCACCGAGCTTCTGGACAGGATCCAGAACGGCGGCGTTCTGCCTATGATCACCTCCTGCTCCCCCGGCTGGATAAACTATGCAGAGTACAACTACGGCGATCTGCTGGATCACCTTTCCTCCTGCAAGTCTCCTCACCAGATGCAGGGTGCAATACTCAAGACCTACTATGCGGAGAAGAACGGCATAAGCCCCGAGGACATCTTCGTGGTATCCGTAATGCCCTGTACCGCAAAGAAGTTCGAAAAGGAACGCGATCAGCTTAAGGTGGATGGCCTTGAAGATGTTGATGCCGTTCTTACCACCCGCGAGCTGGCACGCATGATCAAGCGTGCAGGTATCCTGTTCGACAGGCTGCCCGATGAAGAGTTTGATGCTGACCTGATGGGCGATTACACCGGCGCGGCCGTAATATTCGGCGTAACCGGCGGCGTTATGGAGGCAGCCCTCCGTACCGTATACTTCGTTCTTACCGGCAAGGAGCACGAAGCTATCAACTTTGAGGCTGTGCGCGGCTTTGAAGGCGTAAGGGAAGCTTCTATTGATATCAACGGTATGACCGTAAACGTAGCAATTGCCCACGGCATGAAGAATGCCAAGGTGCTGCTGGACGAGATCCGCGCAGGCAAGAGCAAGTATCACTTCATCGAGATCATGGGATGCCCCGGCGGCTGTATTGCAGGCGGCGGTCAGCCCCTCGTACGTCCCTGCTTCCTGCCCAATGAAGGCGATGATATCCTTGACACCTACAGGGAGAAGCGTGCAAAGGCTCTGTACAGTGAGGATGAGCGTCTGGTACTGCGCCAGAGCCACAACAATCCCCAGATCAAGCAGCTGTATGATGAATTCCTTGGCAAGCCCAATTCCCATAAGGCACACGAACTGCTGCACACCACCTACGCAGCCCGTGAATAGTACAGCGACTGATAACAACATAAAAAAGTCCCCTCAAGGGGACTTTTTTATTGCAAAATTATAGCTCTATCCTTATATCCGCATCCGCCGCATCTGCTTCATCATGGGTAACCATTATCAGCAAGGCATCCTTGGTGTATCTGCGTATAACTTCAAGGGCGGTTGAGCGGGTGGCGGAATCCAGCCCCTTGAGGGGTTCATCCATTATGTATACCTTTGCCTTTACAGCAAGTGCGCGGGCTATGGCTACCCTGCGCTTCATGCCGCCGGAAAGCTCTTTTGGCTTTTGATGGAGGGCAGATTCAAGGCCCAGCTCACACAATAGCTTCTTTGCCGTTTTTTCATCTGAGGCAATGGAGGCGTTGCTCAGGGCCGTATCCCATGGCAGCAGACGGTCCTCCTGAAACACCATGCTTATCTGATCGGTGGACTGCACCGTGCCGCTGTCCGGAGCGCACAGCCCCGCTATGATGTTCAGCAGGGTGGTTTTGCCTGCACCGGAGCGGCCGGTAACGGCGCAAAAGCCTTTGTCCGGAAGCGTCAGAGAAAAATCCTGCAATACGGTTTTGCCTTCGTAGGCTTTGGTTACGTTGTTAAGGTGTATCATGCAGCCTCCTTGCAAGCCGCACAAGCAGCTTTTCCAGCATCATGCTGATGATTATGATGACTGCTGTCCAGGCGAAAAGATCTACGGTTTCAAGGTATATCTTGGCATTGTACAGCTCTGAGCCTATGCCCATGGAGATGGGAACCAGCACTTCTGCGGCTATGCCCGCCTTCCATGCAAGGCCCATACCGGATTTTGCCGCGGCCATTATGAAGGGGAATATGCCGGGCAGGTATATTCTCAGCAGGGTTTTTGCTCTGCTGAGGCGGAATACCTTTGCCATTTCAAGGAGCTTTATGTCGGCGGATTTAATGCCCTCGTATGTGTTTGACCATACCACCGGCAGCACCATCAAAAAGGATGTTACTGCGGGGATGTGCTCCTTTGAAAGGAATACGAACATCAGTATTATAAAGGACGCAACAGGGGTTGCCCGTATTATTTTTGCTGCGGGGGAGAGAAGGGCATCCAGCAGCCTTGAGCGGGCGGTGAGAATGCCCAGTATACCGCCGAACAGCAATGCACTCAGATAGCCGATGAGTATTTTGAGCAGCGATAAGCCTATGTGCTGCCAGAATTCGCCCTGAACCGCAAGCTCGGCAAGCCGGGAAAGCACCGCAAGAGGTGCCGGAATCAGCACCTCTTTGCCAATGACTGTGTGTATAAGCTGCCATATGACAAGCCATGCGGCGGCCACGGCGGCTGTTTTGGCTGTTTGCTTTACCCCATGTAATACATATCCTCACCGGGAAGCTTTCCGCCTACGGACTGGGGATTGGCGGTGTGGAGCACAGACAGCATGCCGCTTACCATTGCCTGCATATCCTCGCCGGTAACGCATACGATGTTGCAGTTGGGGATGGCTTTCTCTGCAAGCTGTGCAGATGCCATTATGCCGTAGGTTTCAATAAGGGCGGCGGTATCGGCGGGATTTTCCACGGCGTATGCTGCTGAATCGGCATAATCCTTCAGGAAGGCCTCAACTGCTTCGGGATGAGCCTCGGCAAAGTCCCTGCGCACCACCAGACAGCCCTGTACCAGCTCCGCATCGGATACCTTGCTCCATTCTTCGGTGATATCCAGCGCGATGCGTGCGCCTTCCACCTTGCTCAGGGCAGTGGTAACAAAGGGCTCGGGAACGATTATAACATCCACATTGCCTGCGGCCAGCTGGGTAACGGCTTCGGCATGCTCTGCGGCGTATTCAATATCCACCTGACCGGCAAGGCTGTTCTGTTCGATAAGATAATTTACGATATACTCGGGAGTGCTGCCCTGACCTGCGGCAAGTATCTTTTTGCCTGCAAGGTCGGCAAAGGACTGAATGCTCTCGCCCTTTTCAACAACGTACAGTACGCCAAGGGTATTTACGGCGGCGGTCAGTACCTGGCCTTCGGTTTTATTGTACAGCACGGATGCAAGGTTTACGGGGACTGCGGCGATCTGTATATCGCCGGAAATAAGTCCGCCGGATACCTGATCGGGGCTTCCTGCAAAGGTAATGGACAGGGGATAATCAAGGCTGCCGTCAAGGGCACGGGAATTGAGCTGTGCGATACCCATGCCGGTGGGACCGTTCATTGCGGCAGCGTTTATGGGAGTCTCCTCGGCATTGGCGCAGGCAGTGAGGGAGAGAAGAAGCAGAACGAGGGTGAAGATAAGTACTTTTTTCATGATGGCGTTTCCTTTCGATATGTATATATAAATTAAAGTTCCTTCAGTATTCGTATGGTGCGGCCCTTTCGGGAGATGGAACCGTCCGCTTCCATGGCATCCAGCGTACGGTATAATGACGCACGGCCTACGCCTAGATATTCCGCAAATTCCGTCAGGCTGCAGGGGAGAGTAACGGTGGTTATGCCTTTTTGCGTCTTTGCGTTCACCTCAAGATAAAGGGTAAGGCGGCTGGCGGCGGTGTATCCTGTAAGGGAGGTTATCTTTTTATTGAGGAAAACCACCCGGCTGACCAGAAGCTGTGTCATATTAAGGGCAAATGCGCCTCCCTTTGATATTGCATGGGAAAGGGCGGGACCGGAAATATGCAGCACAATACAGCCATCCGGCGCAATAAGGCGGCTCATGCTTTCGCAGCGGGAAAGGGCGGAGGCAGCGTTTACTGCCTCGGGAGGCACAGCTTCCCTCATCAGCAGGCTGCGGCCGTCGGATGCAGGTTTTTCTATCAGCACCCGGCCGGACAGCAGTATCAGCATGCCGTCGGAGGGCAACTCCCCTCCGGGGGGGAATTCCAGTATGCTGCAGCCCTCATGCCTGAGCAGCTCGGCAAGTTCATTTTCCGTCATGCCGTTAAACAGCGGGCAAAGGGATATTGTATTTATATGGGATGTAATATTGGCTTGAATCATGGATTCTCCGGATATTATAATTGTCTCACCTGAGACAATTATAATATATATCAACTGAATCGGCCTGTCAATGCTTTATTTATGTACCTGATTTACAGCCATTGCAAACAAAATGAAAACACATTGATCTTGGATGTGGGCGTGCTTTTCTTTTAGCGGTAATATGGTATAATATAAAAGTAGAAATAAGGGGAAAAGGAGAATGTACATGGAACAAAACTACGTCTGGAAGGACAGAAAGCGCATAATCTTTGGCCTGCCCTGGACCTTTACCCGCTATTATCTTACCGAAGAAAAGCTTATAATCGATACCGGCTTCCTCAATCGCAAAGAAGAGGAGATACGCCTGTACCGCATACTGGATATTACCCTCAAGCGCCCGCTGGGTCAGCGGCTGTGGGGTCTTGGCACGGTTCACCTTTGCACTGCGGATAAAACCACATCTGAGCTGGACGTAAAGCGTGTCAAGAATTCCCGGGAATTCAAGGAACTGCTAAGCGACCTGGTTGAAAAAGAGCGCACCGAAAAGCGCATTGCCGGCCGTGAGTACATGATGGCTGACGATGGAGATTTTGACGGTGTAGATGACGATGTAATGTAATATGGATATAGCGAAAGCTCCCTGTAAATGATATGCACCCCTAAAGTTAGACACTTTGGGAGGTGCATATTTAAATGGCGAAA
>X73_One_humped_Camel__coassemble_408_pt1 | contig 11312 bp, 9 predicted proteins | sample X73_One_humped_Camel__metabat2_high_PE_013 | metagenome-assembled genome bin X73_One_humped_Camel
TTTGCGGCTATCTCGGCCTTGCGCTGGTTCAGCTCCTTCTCCAGTTCCTTCTTTCCTCCGTTTACCAGCTGACCCACGGCGGCACGCTCTTCTTTGCTGAGCTTGCCCATGCCCTTGAGTATTTCGGTAAGAGAGCCGTTCTTGCCGAATACGGCGAGATTAATGGCATCTATCGCCGCTTCGTCCTCTGCGTTTTTCAGGCTTTCAAGGGTATTAAGCCTGATTTTTTCCAGAGTTTCCTTCATGGTTTTAAAATCCTCCAAAATAAAATTGCGCCTCGTCCTAAGGGACGAAGGCGCATTCGTGGTACCACCCTAATTCACCCTGCCATCACAGGGCCTTTATCGCTGTATCGGGCTTACCCGGCCCCAACTACACACCCATTGCACAACGGGCTTCACCGGGGCGGCTCAGGAGCGAACTTGTGCAGGATTATCCCATAAGCCGCTTGCAGCATATGCGGCTCTCTCTGCAATGGGATACAGCCCACTTTTCTCCATCATAGCCATAATTTCAATTTCGATATATTTTAGCACATTCAACCAAACTGTTCAATGGCTAATTTTTATTTAAGCCGCTGCTCCAGCTGATCCGCCAGCTCGCTTACGTTGTCCGCAAGATCCTGAACCTTTGCGCTGTCTTGGATTGCATCTATCAATGCAACCATCAGCCGCTTCAGCTCCGCCTTTATATTGGATGCCTTGGAAGGCTTTGCTTCCTTTCCTGCTGCGGGCTTTACCAGCTTTGTTTCGGTGGCGTATACCTCGCCGCTCTCCAGGTCGAACTCCTCGAACATACCGGGAACAGCCACATTATAGCCATGCTCTTCCAGCTTATCCTTAAGGGCATCTATTGCGCTGTCTTCACCGTGTACAAGGAATATCTTAGCCGGCTTTTGATCTATCTCATCTACCCAATTGAGCAGCTCACGCTGATCCGCATGGCCCGAAAAGCCCTGTATGCGCTGTATGTCGGCATTTACCATAACAGGCACGCCCAGTATTTTTATCTTTTTTGCACCGTCTGTCAGCATGCGTCCGATGGTGCCAACCGCCTGATAGCCTGCGAATACTACCGTTGTAGTAGCCTTAAACAGATTGTTCTTCAGGTGATGGCGTATGCGGCCCGCATCGCACATGCCGGAAGCGGATATTATGATATTGCATCCCTTGGCTTCGTTGATAAGTTTGCTCTCGTCAGCGGTCTCCGCCACCTTAAGGGTATCAAACTCGAAAAGGTCGCCGCTTCGGGCAAGGGCCTTGGTTTCATCGTCATAGCACTCGGCACCGCAGGCAGCGTATACACGGGTTGCCTTTATTCCCAGAGGGCTGTCGATATATACGGGAACCTTTTCAAGGCCGGGCACGGTGTTATTTACCAGCATACGCTTGATATAATACAGCAGCTCCTGCGTGCGGCCCACCGCAAAGGCAGGGATAACTATATTGCCGCCCCGGGCTATGCCGTTTTTCAATACGCGGGCAAATTCCGCTTCTTTTTCTTCGTCTGTGGATACTTCATGCACCCTGTCGCCATAGGTGCTTTCCATGATGAGATAATCGGCGGCTTCGGGGCTTTCGGGGTCCTTTATGATGGGCCTGTCATCGCGGCCGATATCGCCGGAGAATACCAAGCGGGTGGTCTTACCCCCCTCGGTCACCCATATCTCTATGGCAGAGGAGCCCAGCAGATGGCCCACGTCGGTAAATCTTGCCCTTACACCGGGGCAGATATCCACTATCTTGCCGTATACAGTGGGTTTAAACTGCTTTAAGGTATTTTCTACATCCTGAGAGGTATATAGAGGTTCCACAAGAGGCTTGCCCGCACGCTCGTTCTTGCGGTTCTGGTATTCGGCGTCCTGCTCCTGTATATGGGCGCTGTCGGGCAGCATAATGCCGCAGAGCTTTGAAGTGGCCTCTGTGGACACTATGGGGCCCTTAAAGCCCCGCTTTACCAGCAGGGGAACAAGGCCGGTATGATCTATATGGGCATGGGTAAGCAGCAGCGCCTTTATATCGCCCGGCACAAAGGGAAAATCGCCTTCGCCGTATTCGCTCTTTGCATCCGCGCCCTGCCTCATGCCGCAGTCTACAAGTATGCTGCCGCCGTCAAATGTTATCATGTGGCAGGAACCGGTTACCGCTCTTGCCGCACCGCAGAATCTAAGCTTCATAAATATTGCCGCCTCCGTAAAAAAAATTAAAAAGACATGTATGCTGTAGTTTGTTATTATATATTATACCACACATATGGCAAAAGCACATATACTTGCTTTAGGATGTTTCCAAAAGTTCAAAATGGCATTCCTTTGGGAATGCCATTTTTGTGCATGATTATTTACCTGCGCCGCAGCACTTTTTATACTTCTTGCCGCTGCCGCAGGGGCAGGGATCGTTGCGGCCGGGCTCCGCTTCCTTAACGAACATCTTGGAAGCGCGGAACTCCTGAGTTATCTCCTTGCGGCGCTCGGGGGTCAGGATGGGCTCCCACTCCTTAAGGGTGTACAGCCACTCTGCCTTGCAGTCCAGCATGTTGAAATAAAGCTTTTCAAAGTCGATATCCAGCTTGATCTTGGAGCCGCTCTTAAGGCTGTCCAGCTTCAGCTCTTTCTTAAGGCTGGAATTGATGCCGTCCAGAAAGCCTACGAAGGTAACTTCATCCATGTTGAAGCGGGCTGCCAGCTCAGACAGCTTGCCTTCCACGGTGTTCTCATAGTCGCCGAGGATCTGCTTATAGTTCTCGGTTTCCATGTCAAAGTATTCCTGCCAGAACTTTCTGGCAAGATGGGGCTCTCTATCCTGCTCGGCAATAGCCTGCCATTCACTGTAAAGGCTCATGTTAAATCTCCTGTGTACTGTAATTTTTGTTTTATTCCATCCAGTATAAAATCATAAAAGCCGACCTTCTGTCAAGGAAATATTTGTTTTTGCGGCTTTTTATGCCATTTTGCCAATATGCGTTACTTGCTTTTCTTCTCCCTGTACTTCTCTACCCAGCCCTCTTTGTTCTGCTGGCGGCAGCGGGCCATGGCAAGGGCGCCATCGGGAATATCCTCGGTTATTACGGAACCTGCGCCGGTATACACGTCATCCCCCACCTTTACGGGGGCCACAAGGGCGGTCTGGCAGCCCAGGAATACGTTATCGCCAACGGTGGTGCGGTGCTTCTTAAAGCCGTCGTAATTTACAAATACCGTACCGCAGCCCATGTTCACCTTTGAGCCCACATCCGCGTCGCCAACATAGGTAAGATGAGCTACGGATGTCTTCTCGCCTATGGTAGAGTTCTTTACCTCAACAAAGTTGCCTATCTTGCAGCCTGCACCTATATGGCTGTTGGGTCTGAGCCGCACAAATGGACCTATCTTTGCCCCATCCGCTACCTCGGCATCTATGGACACCACCGCATCCAGCACGCAGCCGCTCCCGATTTTGCTGTTTTCGATGCGGCAGCCGCTGTGCAGGGTGCAGTCCTCGCCTATTACGGTATTACCAAGCAGTTCCACATTGGGATGAATAACGGTGTCCATTCCTATCTTAACATCTGCGTCGATATAGGCGGAGTTAGGGTCAATAAAGGTAACCCCTCTATTCATATGGCCTGCGTTTATTGCCCTGCGCATTATCTCGGAGCAGCACCAAAGGTCCTCACGGGTATCCACCTCTATACCCTCTATCTCGGGAGCGTATACGTCCACCACCATGCGTTCGTCCTTGCGGAGCTTGCCGACGCACTGTTCGATAGTTTCCAGCTTTTCCTCCAGGCAACCCCGTATTGCCTTCAGCTCAAAGCAATACGCCGCAACGATAAGGGTAGCGTCCTCACAAAGGCATATCAAGCGGGATGCAGAACCCTTGCGGGCTGCGGACACCAGCGCGGAAACAGTGCCATCGGATATCAGCGGAAGGTTTCCCGCAATTACCAATACATAACCATCTGTGGCAGGCACAGCGGAAAGCCCCGCCCTGAGCGCTTCTGCGGTAGAGTCGCCTGGGTTCTGATAAACATAACCGGAATCCTTGCCAAAGTATTCCTTTACGGATTCCCCGTCAAAGCCCAGCACTGTAATGGGACGCTCTGCGATATTGCGCTGAACGCTGCGCATGACCCAGCCTATAACAGGCCTGCCGCACAGGTTATGCATCACTTTCTGTTTGCGGGACACCATTCGTTTGCCGTCTCCGGCAGCCAGCAAAATTGCGGTTACAGCTTTCATGTCATCTGCTTCCTTTTTAGATTTTTTGATTATATTTACGGCTGTATCAGGCCGCTGAAATCATGATCTATCTGTATCACACAGGCATAGGTGGGGTCGGTCTCTTTGGCCTTTTGGCATATAGTGTCCAGGATTTCATGCTCCTTTGCTTCGTCAATTTCAAGAGGCACCACAAGGTCAAATATGAGATTATTGCGCTTTTCTCCCGGCACCATGCGAAAATCATGGAACACAGTCTTTACAGGCAGCCCGGATATTATCCTGCTTATAGTCTCCTTTGCCTGACGAACCTTTGGATTATCCAGTTCAACAGGATCCATATGAATGGTAAGCAGCATCCCCATCTCCCTGCCCACTTCCAGCTCTATCCTGTCTACAAGCTCGTGGAGCTCCAGCACGTTTCCTCTGGCGTCTACCTCAGCGTGGGCAGTGGCGATTATGTTGCCGGGACCATAGCTGTGGATAAGTATATCATGGGTGTCTATTATGCCGTCATATGCAGATATCCTGTCCGCAAGCTCTTTTACAAATTCTGGCGCGGGAGCCTCTCCCATCAGAGGGCTTATGGTTTCCTTTACCAGCTTTATGCCGGAATACAATACAAAGGCCGCAACGGCAAGTCCGATATATCCATCCATATTTACGCCAAAGAAATAGGCCAGAACTGAGGAAACAAGTATAGCTCCGGTGCTTATGCAGTCCATAAGGCTGTCTGCGGTGGCGGCGCTCATGGTGGCGGAATCTATTCGCCTGCCGATATTGGCGGTAAACATGCCCATCCACAACTTAACCAGTATTGAAGCGGCAAGGGCCAACATTGCAGCCACAGTAAACTCCACCTTTTCGGGATGGATTATCTTTGCAAAGGATTCCTTGCCCAGCTCAAACCCCACCATCAGTATCAGGAAGGCTATTATCAGCGCGGCAATGTACTCCATGCGGGCGTGACCGTATGGATGTTCTTTATCCGCCGGCTTTCCCGCAAGGCGGGCGCTCAGCAGCGTCATGAGATTTGAACCTATATCCGCAAGGTTGTTAACGGCATCAGCCTGTACGGCTATGCTGCCCGTTATCAGACCTATTAAAAACTTGACACCACACAGCAGCACATTTGCCGCAATGCCCACCACCCCAGCCAACACGCCATATGCCTCACGCACCGCCCTGCTGTTGGTATTCTCGCAGTCCTTTACAAATCGGCGAATAAGCCAGCCAGTCATTTTATGTTACTCCTCAAATCAATTATAATACCGCTTCTCTAAGTACCTTTCCTATGGCGTCGTGTATCACAAGGTTTGCCAAAGAGTCCCGCGGCGTTTCGCTCTTATTGATAAGCACCAGCTTATCTCCTCTGTAATAGTCTATGAGGCCCGCCGCAGGATAGACGGCCAATGATGTGCCGCCGATTATTAGCATATCCGCCCGCATAATATGGGTTACAGCTCCGCGGATGGTATCATTGTCCAGCCCTTCCTCATACAGCACCACGTCGGGCTTTATCACTCCGCCGCAGCTGCAGCGGGGCACGGTATCCATTTCCATTATGTCCTCTGCGGAATAAGCCTTGCCGCAGTCCATGCAGTAGTTTCTGTAAATGCTCCCGTGCAGCTCATATACGTTTTTGCTGCCGGCCTTTGTGTGGAGGCCGTCTATGTTTTGGGTAACTACCGCGGTAAGCTTACCCTGTCGCTCCAGATCTGCCAAGGCCTTATGGGCATGGTTTGGCTGCACATCCGTAACCAGCAGCGCGCTCCTGTAATACTCGAAAAAGCGCTTTGTGTTATTCATAAAAAAGCTGTGGCTCAAAAGGGTTTCCGGCCTTTCGCCAAAGCGGCGGATGGCATCGTATATACCGTTTTCACTGCGAAAATCCGGTATGCCGGACTCGGTGCTTACCCCCGCCCCGCCAAAGAAAACTATACGGCCGGAGGATGCTATCATGTCTTTAAGCTTTGATATATCCGACATATTTCGCCCTTCCTTTCACAAAAAGACCCCCGTATGGAACGCGGGAGCCTTTAATTTGTTATTTTACAGCAGAAATACCCATGCCGCAATTATAGCCACGCCGGGCACACCCAGCAGCCCCACTATCAGTGAGGTAAACGCAGTTATGGGCAGGGTAAACCCAAAGAATCCGCCTACGATGTTGATAAGGATAAGAGTTATGGCGCCCATTACGGCATTGAGTATAAGCTTGCCCAAAACCTTAAGGGGCCAGCGGAATACCTTGAACAGTATCCACAGTATCAGCAGTCCTATTCCGAACATCACAAGCATAGTCATGATTTTTCTTTTACTCCGTCTGTCGCTCCTGAGCATAGCGCTTCAGGAGCAGCATGTATTTTCGTCGTGCGGCCTCCGCCTCATATATGGCGTAATCCACAAGGTCTGTATCGCTTACGCTTTCAAAGTACCTCTGGGCTTCCTGCCATTGTTCCATGGCCCTAAGCACCTGTGCGGCTCTTTGCTCATGTTGGTCTTCTTTATTTTTCATAAACAGCATATGCATAATCCTCCGCATTTTGTTAATTTTGTTATATACGGAAAAGTATGCACAGTTTTTATGACTTATATTACTCCGCCCCTCTTGAGGGTCTTTATCAGCCAGTAAACCATTACGGTATACAGGGGTATCATTACCGCCTGATTGATTATTCTGGCATAAACAATATGATACGGAGAACCGTACAGCCACATGAGCAGCAGCGTATTGAGTATAACGCTGCACACCGTCTGCCCGGTAAATATTGCGGCGAACAGCCGCTTCCATGTGACAGGCTGTCCTTTGGCGAAAAACAGCCCGGGAATAACTCCAAACAGCACGCCGATCACGGTAAACCAGGGCATATAAGGCCCTTTGGGGAATATCAGCGCCTGAATAAGGTCTGTGAGGCCGCCCACCACGCCCCCATACACAGGGCCGTACAGCACTGCCGCAATTATAACCGGCAGCACACCGAAGCCTATCTTCAGCGTATAGGAGCCCAGCGGCATGGCGGGTATGCTCAGCATACCTCCCAGCACCACACCGAGGGCGGTGAGCAATGCGCAGTACACAAGCTTTCTGGTACCGGCGCTGATGTTAAGACGGTCGTTGTTTTCCATGAAAATCCACCTTTCTTCACATAGCGTCCCTTAATACCACATAAGAAGAGGAGGTGTCCCTCATGGTTATGCAGCAGCGGGATGCGGAAGCCGTACCGCAAGCGTTATTGTACGCTATTCGTCTGCCCGGCAACTCCCCGTCCGGTCAGCACTGTGGGGGCAAAGCCCCGCCGCGCACGGCATCCTACTCTGCGTTTATTATTTTTTACTGTGTCATTTTACACCATAGTGCTGTATTATGTCCACTTTTTTGCCTTACCTGCCCGTAATGTGGATATCTATGCGGTATGTGGCCTTTACCCTTTCACCCATGGTGTCAGCGTCGCTGTATGTCATATATACGCAGTCTGCCGTTTCGCCGGGATAAATGGACGTGGTTGGAAAATCTCCTATTCTGCTGTTTTTTCCTGTGGCAACGTCATACATCCAAAGGGTATAGGGATAGCTGTCCTGATGTGTCTGGGTATCGCCCTCGGAGCTTTCTCCGCCCTCTCCGGAAAGACGGTTTTCAAAGTAATAAAGCGTTGTGCCGTCCTTGGACCATATGAAAGACTGGGGACCAAACTCATCTGTTACCGTAATGCTTTCACCGGTCTGCATATCGTACAGGCGGAACTTTGCAGAGGCAGTACTGGCTGCGGATATTCCGCTCTCGGCGTTTATAGCCATGTATTTATTGTTTGGCGAAAGCTCAAAGGAGCTGCCCTCGGTAAAGGACTTGCGCACGCCGCCATCACACTTTACCCGATATATGACATCGCCCTTATCCATGTCGCCCTGAACAAAGTACACATTGCCGTCGCAATAAGCAATACACCCTTCATCCGCGCCGTTTTTCTCTACCACGCCGTGACGCTTACTTTCCACGGGAACATTAAAATCATACTGATGTACCAGCATCATGTCTGTTCCGCTGACCGCGTAAAGGGTGGTTCCCAGGTCATCCCAGGTATACGCGCTGACCATGTCGCCAAAACCCATATCTGTAAGGTTTGCGCTGAGCTCCTCGGTCTCCACATCGAATATGTATAGGTTGGTAGCCTCAGCAGCTCTCTCCAGCACAGCGAGTCGACGCCCGTCCGGAGAGAACACGGCGCTTTCCACCGTCTGGAATTCATAATCCAAAAAGGCCTCGGAGCTGCCGTCTGCCTTCATTACCCAAAGCATTTCGCAGTCATACTCGGAAGACATATCGCTTATCACGGTTCGCCGGGAATACAGCGAGCCGCCGCCGGAACGTTTTGGCAGATCCGTAAGATACCAGCCGTCTGGTATGAAAACTTGTGCGGTGGCTGTTTCTTCATCTATGCGGGCCACGGTTTCGGAATAGGCGGCCATGTATCCAAGGGATGCGTCATATTGGGGACGTCCGCCGTATTCTACGGGCTGCACTGTCCATTCTTCACGCACCGCATTGGGACACTTTGCTACGGTATCGTTTATAAACAGCTCTGCGGTTATGTCCGAATCCATTACGCCGGATACCAGTAATACATTCTGCAGCGAAGCGTCGAGGCTTGGTGTCATTGGTATATCTGCGAGCCTGCCGCCGCAAAGATCTCTGTAAGCGTTGGCAGTGGCGATAAATCGCTGCTGTTCCTTGCCCTTCTTTTCCTCAGGCTTGGGCATGGGCTTTATCTCTATCTCCAGCTGATTTCCGCTGGAAAAGGCCTTGAAAGCCGCGTCCGCCGAAAGCTGGAAATAGATGCATGCTTTATCCTCACCTTCTATCCTGTGCAGAAAGCTGCCCAGCACACATCCCGCGGGGCTGAATCCCTCATGCTCGTAGTCGGCAAATTCCAGCGACTCAAATTCCACCACCAGCCTCGAGGGATAGCTTAGCGGATATATTTTATAGCTTGGCGATGTGGATGCCGGAGCCTCCTCACCTCCGCCGCTCATGCGGCTGCCAACGTTAAAGGTAAGCTTTATGTATGTGCTTTGCTCATTCTGCCATACCGAAACCTCTCTGGCATTGGCATGATCCAGCGGCACGCCGCCGGAAATGTCCCCTTTGGTGGTGTATCCTTTAAATGGATCCTCCTTAGGGCGGCAGGCGGCAGCGGTAATCAGTATACAGACTGCAAGCACAGCGCAAAAAATTCGCTTCATGATTTTTCCTCCGAAAATCCACGGCGTTTACCGGCGCATATTTCAGTATTAATAAATTATACCATGCTGAAACCATTACCGTCATCAAATTTGGGCCATTGTTTATAATTCAAAGTTTGTTTATATTTATCAGGGAAAAGGTATTTCATTACCTATCAGCATTTGATATAATATGTTGTGACTAGACCTTTCAGGAGGTATGATTATGATCTGTAAAAACTGCGGCGCAAACAACGAGGATTTCCTCGAATACTGCGAAAAATGTGCTGCGCCACTTCGTGAGGGTTCCGCCCCCGCCGCCGGCGGCAGGAGCTTTGTAAGCTCCCCAAAATGGGCCAAGCCCGACTTTAACGCCAATACTATATCCGAAAGTGATATCCCTTCGGATTATTTTACCATTCCCAAGACCGATGATGCGCCTGTTCAGCCCGCGCCTCAGCAGGCTCCCGTGCAGTCTTCCGTACAGCAGAGCGTACGACGCAGCAGCGTACAGAGCTCCGGCTCCACCTGCGCAAAGTGCGGCGCTCCCATGATCGCAGGTCAGCGTTTCTGCAATTCCTGTGGCTCTCGTGTGGATTCCGCTGCATCTGCAGCCGCTGCTTCCTCTGTGTCCTCCGCATGGACAGGATCCTATTCCGCACCCGCCTCTTCCCAGACCATCAAGTATGCGGATCCCATAGACGACCGCATGTTCTCCTACGACTACACCGATGATCTGCGCGATGAGCGTCCCGCCAGGGCCAAGAGTTCAAAGAGCAGCAAGAGCGCCGGCTCTTCCAGGGGTTCCTCCTCCAAGGGCGGTTCTTCCAAGGCAAAGTCCTCTTCCCGCCCCTCCAAGGGAAAAGCCTCCCGCAAAAAGCGCGGCGGCCTTAACGTTAAGCTCATGGCTATGATACTGGGCGGCGTTGTAGTTGCAGGTCTGCTGATATTCGGCATTATCAAGCTCATTGGCGGCGGCCTGTTCTCCGGCTCCGCCGTTACCGAAGAGGCTACTATCGAAAAGACCGCCTCTGCCGACGGCAACACCGTATACAACATCACCACTTATGCCAAGAAGGGCAGCACCGTACGCTTTGAGGGCGGCTCCATTGAGCGCGAAGAGCCTGTTACCGGCAAGTCTGTAACCTTTGCCATCCCCGAGCAGCTGTGGATCCCCGGCGAGCCCGTTGATCCCGACCTGCTGGCGGCGGACGGCACTCTGCCCGTATACCCCGACATCAGCGTAATCAACAAGAAGGGCGAAAGCGAAGACATTACCTTTGCCCAGCCTATCTATATCCCCATCCCCACCATCGACATGACGGTCACCTCTCCCAATACCGAGAGCTTCTCCGTTACCAGTCCCGCCGTACAGATCGACGGCATGGTGGGTGATACCTCCGCTTCCATATTTGTTGGCGACGCAGCAGTACCCGTCGACGAGACCGGCGCATTCACCTATGTCCACAACCTTACCGAGCCCGGTTCCTTTACCCTCAATGTTGAGGCACGCAAGAACGGCTACGCCATCGCCCGCAAGACCTTCAACATCGAATATACCACTACCGCCCCCGGCGGCACAGGCACAGGCGCGGGCGCAGGCACTGGCGCAGGCGCAGGTGCTCCCTCCAACGCCGGTGACGCAAAGTCCATCTACTATGCCACCGATGACGGCGTAAACGTACGCGATATCGCCGGCACCTCCGGCAACCCGATAGGCAAGCTGTCCTTGGGCGAAAAGGTATACGTGATCAGCGCCGACAACAACGACTGGTACAAGATCGCCTATAACAACGGCGAAGCCTACGTATCCGGCGGATATATCAAGAAGGTAAGCGATATCAGCTCCTATACAACTACCCCCGCAACTATCAAGGGCGATAACATCAACATC
>X73_One_humped_Camel__coassemble_412_pt1 | contig 11234 bp, 9 predicted proteins | sample X73_One_humped_Camel__metabat2_high_PE_013 | metagenome-assembled genome bin X73_One_humped_Camel
CGATTATATAGGCCTTCATGGCGTTCGTGTCAACATCGTACTGCATAGTTTATCTCCTTTCGTATTTTATTTAAGTATTTCGCTGAGGCGATCCACTGCGCTTTCAAATTCCTTCAGAGCTCTTGCCACAACCTCAGGCTTTTCAAAATCCACTCCCGCAATGCGAAGCTCGGGGATGGGATAGTCGCTGCCGCCGGTGGTGAGGAACTTCAGATAGGCAGAGGGGTCGCCGCTTGAAAGTATGTTCTCGGCGATGGTCACTGCGCCGGAGTAGCCCGTGGCATACTGATAAACATAAAAGGCACGGTAGAAATGGGGTATCCTTGCCCACTCTATATCCTGCAGCTCATCTATCACCGCACCTTCATAATAAAGCTCATTCAGCTCCCTGTAAAGGGCATTAAGGCTGTCGGCGGTGAGGGGGGTACCCTCCTTCGCCATAAGATGAGCCTTCTTTTCAAACTCCGCAAAGAGGGTCTGGCGGAAAAGGGTGGTGCGGAAGCCCTCTATAAAGTGATTCAGCAGGTACGCTGTCTTTTTCTCGTCCGTCTCCTTTGCCATAAGGTGCTTGAGCAGCAGCACCTCGTTTACCGTGGAGGCCACCTCCGCCGCCATGATGGAATAATCGTGATTGGCATATGTCTGGGCATGGTCGGAAAGGTAGGAATGCATCGCGTGGCCCAGCTCATGGGCAAGGGTGAATACGTCGTCCAGGGTATCGGTGTAGTTGAGCAATACGTAAGGGTGCACCCCGTACACGCCGCAGGAGAAGGCGCCGGTGGTTTTGCCCTTGTTTTCGTATACGTCCACCCAGCCCTCATCAAAGGCACGGTCCAGCAGCCTGCCGTATTCCTCGCCAAGGGGGGCAAGGGCTTCCTTTACCATGGCCTTGGCACGGTCATAGGTGTATACCTCGTTTTCCTGCTCCACCATGGGGTTGTACAGGTCGTACATGTGGAGCTCATCAAGGCCCAGCACCTTCTTTCGAAGGTCGATATACTTGCCCATGGCGGGCAGCGCCCCGTGGACAGCCTCGATAAGGCTGTCGTATACGCTGACGGGCACCGCGTTGCCGTAAAGGCCGTGAACAAGGGCGTTTTCGTGGCCGCGAACATCCGCAAAGTAATTGTCAAACTTTACGCTGCCGCCGTAGAGGGCAGCAAAGGTGTTGATGTATTTATTAAACTCGCCAAAGTACTTTTCAAAGGATTCCCTGCGTACCCTTGGGTCAGAGCTTTCACGGAACACACCGAAGTTGCCGTGGGTCAGCTGAACTTCCTCCCCCTTTTCGTCCACTATGGCAGGGAAGGTCATATCCACGCTCTCCAGCATGGTAAAGCTGTTGTCGGGGGTCTGGGCGGCGTCCGCAAGCATGGATAGCATTTTTTCCTGCTCAGGGCTCAGCACGTATTTGCGTACACGTATTATGTCGCCTATCTGATGGCGGTATTCCTCAAGTGCGGGATCACTAAGATAGCTCTCAAGGGTCTCTGTGGGCAGGGCCGCAAGCTCAGGGGTGATGTAGCTCATGGCGGCATCCATCTGCACCAGCAGCATCATAGCCTGCTGATTCATGGCCTGATACTCCGGGTCGCCATTGTCGCCGGACTTTAGCAGCTCTGCGTAAAGGTAAATAAGCGTAGCCCGCTCCGACACCTCATACAGGGCGTCAAGGGCAGCCTTTGCTCCCTCTGCGGTGCCCAGGGTACCGGAAAAGCGGCCCATCTGGGGTATCTCCGCCTGAAGGGCGGCGCAGGCCTGCTCCCAGTCCTGCTTGGTTTTGAATATATCCCTCAGGTCCCACATGAAATTGGGATCCATGTCTTTTCTGCTTTTAAGCTCGATTGCCATGTTATATCCTCCGTTTTTTGAATAAAGGGCCGTGTATCGGCCCTTATGAATACTATCTTACTATATCGAACTCCACCTTGGGCAGCCTCCGCTGAAGCCTTACCTCCATGGATTCCTTGTCGCTGCCGTTTGAGGGGCTTGCGCCCATTATGATGGTGTTTATGTGCTTTGTTTCGGCGTAGTTTACAAGGGCGTCCTCCACATCGTCCGCACGGAGCAGTATAAGCTCTGCGCCTGCCAGCTGGGCGGCGGTAAAGAGATACTCCACCGCGTCCCCCTCAAAGGGAGAACCCATGAAGTTTCGCCCGGTCTCAACGCAGTGTACCACGTGGATGTCTGCGTTTTCCTTGCGCTCTTTTTGCTCCATGCCTCTGGCGATGAGCTTGTCACAGGTTTTTTGCCCTGTGACGCACACCATTATGTTGTTCCATTCAGCCATTTTTCAATCACGCCTTTCTTGGGCGGAACGCACCGCGTCCTTTATCTTATCGGGAAGCTCAGCGGGCTTCATTTGGGATATCATGCCCACCGCCTGCTCCGGAGTATCCGCCACGGCGAATATTGCAAGGCAGGCAGGAGAGGTAAATCCTTCTGACACACAGTATTTAAGCTGATCTATCAATCTGTCGTAATATCCTCGGGTATTGAGTATCACCACGGGGGAAGCAATGTAGCCAAGCTGATTCAGCGTCAGCACCTCAAGGAGCTCCTCAAAGGTACCAAAGCCGCCGGGAAGGGCGATAAACCCCTGGCTCAGCTTTTCCATGGTGGCCTTGCGGGTATGCATATCCGGGGTGACGATAAGCTCGTCGCAGTGGGGATAGGCTATGCCGGGCTGGTGCAGCTTTTCGGGTATAACGCCGATAAGCCTGCCGCCGTTTTCGTGTACGCCCCTCGCCGCCGCACCCATAAGGCCGGTATCTCCGCCGCCGAACACCATGCCGATATTCTTCTCCGCAAGGAGGGCGCCGGTGCGATAGGCGGCGTCGAAATAGGCGGGATCTATGCTGGAGCATGATGCGCCGAAAATACAAACGTTTTTAACCATAATCCCGCCTCCAGGTTTCGTTAAAATAGCGTCAAACTGTGACGCAAGTAAATTATATCACCATATAACAGATAAATGAATAGCTTTGCTTAAAAGTTTACTTTTCCTACCCGTTTTGCCAAACATCGCACAGCAAAGGCGGCCGCAGATGCAGCCGCCTTTACTTATTCTGCAGTTTATCAATACTTTCTGTACTTTACCTTGTTGTAAAGGTTAATGTATTCATCTGCGGAAATATCCCAGGTGAAGTGTGCGTTCATGGCGTTCTGCACAAGGCCGCTCCATGCTTGGGGATTGCGGTAGGCTTCGATGGCCCTGTCCACAGCGCCCAGCATGTCTATATGGTTATAGTTCGCAAAGGTAAAGCCCAGGCCCTCACCGGTGAACTTATTGTAGGGGGTGATGCTGTCCTTAAGGCCGCCGGTCTCACGGACGATGGGCAGTGTGCCATAGCGGAGGGCTATCATCTGGGCCAGTCCGCAGGGCTCAAACTGGGAGGGCATAAGGAACATATCCGAACCCGCGTATATCCTGTTGGCAATTGAATTGCTGTAGGTAAGGCGCGCGGCTATCCTTCCGCCGTACCTCCAGGAAGCCCAGCTGAACAGATGCTCGTAGCGGGTGTCGCCGCTGCCCAGCACCGCCAGCTGAATACCCTTCTCCATAAGGGCTTCTATGGCGTATTCGATTATATCCAGACCCTTCTGGCCGGTGAAGCGGGTAACTATGCCCACAAGGGGAGAATCGTCCTTATCCAGCCAGAACTCGGTGCGCAGGGCCTCTTTGCACTTTGCCTTGCCGGAAAGGTCCGCCGCGCTGAAGTTGAAGGGCAGGTTTGTGTCGGTTTCGGGATTGAAAAGGTCCTCGTCGATGCCGTTGAGTATGCCGTATACGTCCCAGCTGCGCTTCCTGAGGAGGCCGTCCAGGTTTTCGCCGTACTGGGCGGTCTGTATCTCCTTGGCGTAGGTGGGGCTTACGGTGGTGATGGCATCCGCAAAGGACAATGCGCCCTTTGTGAAGTTTACGTCCTTAAAATACTCTATGGTATCAAGATTAAAGCTGGCCTTGTCGATGTTGAGTATGTCATTCATATGCTCCCAGCCGAAAATGCCCTGATACCTCAGGTTGTGTATGGTATACATGGTGGCGATGTCCCTGTATTCCCATATGTTGCTGTACTGCATACGCAGCAGCGCAATGGTCATAGCCGCCTGCCAGTCATGGGCATGCAGCACATCGGGATAGAAGTTAAGGTGGCGGAGGGCATCCAGCGCCGCCTTGGAGAAGAAGGCAAAGCGCTCACCCTCTTCGTTATTGCACTCGCCGTAGATATAGCTGCGGCCGAAGTAGTATTCATTGTCAAGGAAGTAGTATATTACTCCGTCCTTTTCCATGGTCATAATGCCGCAGTACTGGCTGCGCCAGCCCATGGGCACGTAAAAGTTGGTGATATAGCTCATCTGGGAGCGATACTGCTGACCGATGGCGGAATACAGGGGCAGCATTACGCGTACGTCCACGCCCTTTTTCTTAAGCACAGCAGGCAGCGCGCCAACTACGTCCGCAAGGCCGCCGGTCTTTACAAAGGGGGCGCACTCAGATGCCACGAACAGCACCTTGAGAGGGGGGCGCTGGGGCTCAACGGGGATCTGAGGAACTATCTCTTCTGCGGCTTCTATGGCGGTATCAACTACCTGCTCTACGGTCTCCTGCTTTATTTCCATGGCTGCCTCCTCAGCGTTTATCTTTACTTCCTCTGCTGCCTTTGCCGCGGCTGCTTCCACAGAAGCTTTTTCAGCCTTCTTTGGGGCAGCTTTTTTCTTGGGCTCAGCCACAGCCTTGGCGGCTGTCTTTGCGGGGGCCTTTGCCTTGGCGGGAGCCTTGGCCTTTTCGCCGGTCTTAGGGGCAGGGGTGGTTTGTGTCTTCTTGGTGCTCATATATAGGTTTCCTTTTTTGTATTTGGCGCAAGTATATGCGCCAGTTCATTAAAAGAAGGGCGGGAGGATTGCTCCCGCCCCTCAGTATGCATATTATATCACACTTCCCTTGCGGATGATAATGGGGAAACTGTCGTATCCTGCCAGCTTTCTGCCGGAGCGGATGGTGCAGCCCTTATCCAGTATGGCGTAGTTCAGCTCGCAGTCCTCCTCGATATGGCAGGCCTGCAGCACTACGCAGTTCTTCAGCTTGCTGCCCTTGCCCACATGGGTGCCGCGGAACAGCACGCAGTTTTCAACTTCGCCCTCTATTACGCAGCCGTCTGCCACAAGGCTGTTCTTGACCTTGGCATCCCCAATGTACCTTGCGGGAACCTCGTCCTTTATCTTGGTATAGATGGGATGGGCGGGATTGAACAGGTCGTCGCGGACCTCTCTCTTGAGCACGTTCATGTTGTGATTGAAGTAGCTGGAGAGGGAGCTGAGGCAGCCAACATAGCCATCATAGCGCCAGCCGTACATGGGTATCTCGTTTACCTTCTTGAGCAGCACGTCCCGGATAAAGTCGGTTTCACCCCTGGAGTATGCATCCTCTATCAGGTGCTCAAAGGTGGTCTTTTCCATTATTGCGGTATCGCAGAAGGAATAGCAGGTGGCGGGGTTGTTGGGGTTGAGCTGTATGTCGGTTATGCGTCCGTCATCCTCCAGCGCAAAGCGCAGCTCGTTGAACTGGTCATCGGGATGATGCTTGCCTACCTCGTTGTACATGAGGGTTATGGCGGCGCCGGACTCGATGTGCTGCTTAAGCATATCGTCATAGGTGGTGCTGTAGATGGTATGGCTGCCCACAAGGATGATGTACTTCTGGGCGCTGCGGCGGATGTAGCCCATTACGGAATGATAGGCGTCAATGGTACCGCGATAGATGCCGGTATTGTCACGGGTAACAAAGGGAGGCAGTATGAACAGGCCGTCATGCTTCCTGTGCAGCTCCCATTCCTTGCCGCTGCCAAGGTGGTCCATCAGGGAATGATAGTTCTTCTGGGCCACTATGCCAACGTTGGATATGCCGGTATTTACCAGATTGCTCAGCACAAAGTCAATGCAGCGATACCTGCCCGCAAAGGGCACCGCGGCCACGGAGCGGGAATAGGTAAGGTCTCTGAGCTGCATACTGGATTCGCCGGTATAGATAAGACCGAATACGTCGTTTCTCATGGCTTATTCCTCCTCGTCCTCAATTGCGCCGTACACCCCTGTGTTGACTATCATACCTACAGGTACTCTGCTGCCTGCGGCTATGTCGGTGCCGCTGGCGATAAGGGTGATATCACCGGTAAGAGAGGTATCGTATTCTCCATCCTCAGGCAGTTTCTCTGCGCCTACGAAGGCCTCCTGACCAACCACGGAGTTTTCGCCGATTATGGCCTTGTGTACCTTTGCGCCGCTGAGTATTTTTGCGCCGGGCATGATTATGGAATCTATGACCTCAGCCCCGTCCTCAACGTCAACGCCCGCGAACAGCACGCTGTGCTTTACCGTGCCGCCAACGTAGCAGCCCTCCGTGATGGAGCTGCGCTCTATCACCGCGTCAACGCCTACGCAGTGGGGAGGCATGCAGGGAGACTTGCTGTATATGCGCCATGCGGGATCGTCCAGCTGAATCTCGGGATCCTCCGAGATAAGGTCCATGTTGGCCTCCCACAGGCTCTGAACGGTACCAACATCCTTCCAGTAGGCGTCGAAGGCATAGGCGTATACACCAAGGCCGTCATTAAGTATGGCGGGGATGATGTTCTTGCCGAAATCATTGGAGGATTCGGGATTTTCTTCATCAAGGCACAGATACTTTCTCAGTACGGGCCAGGAGAAGATATATATACCCATGGAAGCCTTGTTGCTCTTGGGCTGCTTGGGCTTTTCTTCGAATTCGATTATACGGTCCTCAGCATCGGTGTTCATGATGCCGAAGCGGTGTGCCTCTTCCATGGGAACGGGGCGGACTGCTATGGTAAGGTCAGCCTTCTTTTTGATATGGGCATCCAGCATGGCGGCATAGTCCATCTTGTAGATATGGTCGCCGGAAAGAATGACCACATACTCGGGATTATACCTGTCGATAAAGGCTATGTTCTGATAGATGGCATCGGCTGTACCGGAATACCATCTGCCTTCCTGGCTGGACTGATAGGGGGGCAGAACGAAAACGCCGCCGCTGTTTCTGTCCAGATCCCATGCCTGACCGGTGCCTATGTAGGCGTTCAGCTCCAGCGGTTCATACTGGGTAAGCACGCCAACGGTATCGATATCCGAATTGACGCAATTGGACAGCGGAAAATCGATGATCCTGTACTTACCGCCAAAGGGTACGGCGGGCTTTGCCACGCGGTTTGTAAGTACGCTGAGACGGCTGCCCTGGCCGCCAGCCAACAGCATGGCTACTACTTTCTTTCTGACCATAAGTTACCTCCCTGTCAATAAAAAGGCTTTTATGACGATGTGTATTTATTATTTGCCGCTTGCCGCGGAAATTTAAAGTCGATGTGATGTGTGTATGTTTGCGGGGACAGGGAGCGTCCCTGCCCCGCAATGAGTTGGATCATTCTTTGCTTTTTGTTGTTTTTGCAGTTTTTGTGCTCTTGGTTCCCCTGGCTTTGGGTGCGGGAGAATCGCCAAGGTAGTAGAATACCGCTTCGTAGGGGGACAGCTCTATATCAACATAGAATTTGCCGTCCTCGTCCTGTTCTGTCTTTATGCCCTTTATGTCCCGCATGTCCACGTTGGACATGGCCTGATCCAGCACGGTTTCCCTTGCCATTGGTATGCGGTAGGGGTAGTGCTCCACAGGGGTAAAGTTGAATACGCAGAGGATTTCCTTGCCCTTGGCGTCACGGCGGACAAAGGCCAGAACGCTGTGGGAAGCGTCATCCACCTGCATCCACTGGAAGCCCTCCCAGCCGTCGTCCTGCTGATACAGGGCGGGGGTGGAGGTATAGAATCTGTTCAGCTGGGCCACGAATTCCTGCATCTCCGCATGGGCGGGATACTCCAGCAGCAGCCAATCCAGAGACTGACGGAAGTTCCATTCGATGAACTGACCGAATTCATTGCCCATGAAGGTGAGCTTTTTGCCGGGGTGGGCGTACTGATACATATACAGCAGCCTCAGCTGACGGAACTGGTCGACATATTCTCCGGGCATGCGGTTTATCAGGCTCTTTTTGCCGTGAACAACCTCGTCGTGGGAGAGGGGCAGCAGATAGTGCTCTGAAAAAGCATAGCACATGGAGAAGGTTATCTGGTCGTGGTGATACTTGCGGTAAACGCTGTCACGGGACATATAGTCCAGAGTGTCGTTCATCCAGCCCATGTTCCATTTGTAGTCGAAGCCCAGTCCTCCCCACTTGGGGTCGGCGGTGATCCCCGCAAAGGCAGTGCTTTCTTCGGCGAAGAGCAGGCGGCCGGGGAACTCGGTATGTATCACCTGGGAAAGCTTGCGGAAGAAATCTATGGCGCCAAGGTTTTCGTGTCCGCCGTATTGATTTGGCAGCCACTGACCCGGCTCCTTGCCATAGTCAAGGTACAGCATGCAGCTTACAGCGTCCACCCGGATGCCGTCGACATGGTATTCCTTCATGAGGTATACGGCGTTGGATATGAGGAAGCTGCGGACCTCGTTCTTTTCGTAGTTGAACAGCATGGTGCCCCACTGGGGCTGTTCGCCCCGGCGGGAGTCCGGATGCTCGTAAAGGGCGGTGCCGTCAAAGCGGCGCAGGCCCTGAGCATCACGGGTAAAGTGGGCAGGTACCCAGTCCACTATTACGCCTATGCCTGCCTTGTGGAAGCTGTCCACCAGCTGCTTGAACTGGGTGGGAGTGCCGTAGCGGGCGGTTATTGCGTAATAGCCCGTTACCTGATAGCCCCAGCTGTCATCCAGAGGATATTCGGACACAGGCATAAGCTCAACATGGGTATAGCCCATGGAAGAAACGTATTTTACAAGGCGCTCTGCCAGCGCTGGGAAGTCCAGTCCTTCCATCCAGCTGCCAAGGTGCACCTCGTATATGCTCATGGGAGAGGAACGATGGTCCTTGGTTGCCAGCTTTTTCATGTAGGCCGCATCCTTCCACTTGTAGCCGTCATCAAGATCCCATACTTCGGATGCGGTATTGGGCCTGAGCTGGCTGCGGAAGGCAAAGGGGTCCGCCTTGTAGATGGTTTCCCCTTCCTTGGTGAGGATGGCGTATTTGTATATGGTGCCGGGAGACACTATGCCGATAAAGCACTGCCATACGCCGGTCTCGCCGCAGCGGGTCATGGGATCGGCCTGAGTATTCCAGCCGTTGAAATCGCCAACCACGCTTACGGCCTCCGCATTGGGGGCCCATACCGCAAAGCGATACATATCATAGCCGTTGTGATTTACCTTGTGGCAGCCTAAAGTAAGATATGCATATGTATTAGTGCCCTCCCCCCACAGGTAGAGGTCAGTCTCTCTCAGGTTATTTTCCATATCCGCAAGCTATATCCTTTAAAAAGTATTCAAGTAGTTTATCCTTATTATATAGTGTATTTATATTTTACACCATAAACACATAGACTGTCAAAAAAACTCCAGTCTTTTAAACCAAGTAAAATTTCAGCTGTTTTCCTGATAAATCCGCACTTTTCACGGAACGGTAAGCGAATATTTTTAAATATTGGGCACATATGACAAAAAAAGTATTTAAAATCCCCACCAAAGTGGTATACTATTACCGAAAAACCACCGGAAAAGGAGAAAATACAATGTCCGTTACCAAGGATATGACCATCGAACAGATTCTTCAGACCGATATCGGCATCGCCGAGATACTCACCGGCGCCGGCATGCACTGCCTGGGCTGCGTAATGGCCCACGGCGAAAACCTGGAGCAGGCCTGTGCCGTTCACGGCATCGACGCTGACGTGCTCATCAACGCCATCAATTCCTACCTGGAGAGCAAATAACCCACAGCACTCAAAAGGCGCACATAATGTGCGCCTTTTTATTTTGCATTGGAATTTATCTATACCCACCCGCCACCCTTTTTAATGTACTTTTTCCCTTACAGGAAAAAGGGTGCGGAAAGTCCAATAGTCACCTAAAATTCCACGGCTTTTATTATGTTTTTATCGAGAGCACTCCCTGCTTTTCCGCAGGAAAAGCTCCATTAGAGGGCGATGGGCGGTGCAGCAAAACAACTATCCCTTTGCCCCGGTGTCCTTCCACCCCTCAAAGACCTCATAAAGCTTTGGGAAGGCGGGAGAAAAGTCGATGTATTTATCCATTATTTTATGGTACATGCCGATAAGTGTGCCGTTGAACAGGGCGCACATCACGGTGCCTATGCCAAGGGCCCTTAGTTCCCCAAAGAACAGCAGGGAAAGGGCAGCGGCAGTAAGGCAGCAGGCTATGTCAAAGCCGGTCTTTGCCCTTGACAGGGGAAACTTAAACCGTTCGCACAATCCCTCAACAAACAGTTCGTATACCTGAAGGGGCAAATAAGTCTTGGAAAATACCGCGACCCCCAATGCGTTGGTAGCCATGCCCACGGCGAAAAATGCTATCCGCATCCACACCGAGGTAAGCTCAACGCCCTTGAGCAGCCACATTACGCCGTCAAGGGTAATGCCGAAAAGGAATGCGGAAAAGAAGGACAGCAGGTGTACCGCCCGAAAGCGCCGCACGATGATGTAATAAAACACCAGCAGCAGCCCCTGCAGCAGATAGTCCGCAGTGCCAAAGCTCAGCGGCTCTATGCCAAGGGAGATTATGTAGGACATGGATGTGACCATGGACATGCCAAAGCCGCCCTTTTCCATGAGGGATACGCCAATGGCAAGCAATACCGTGCCCAGCACAAAGGCCAGCTCTCCCCAGCCCTTTATCTTCTTTTGCGTGGTTTCCATGTGGTGTATACTTCCGTTCTGTATTGATTTTACTGCCCCGCATAAAGGCCATGGTTGAAAATGGTGCGGGGGTAGTGTTTTTTGTTAGGGAAAGAATCATCTATACCCACCCGCCGCCCTTTTTATGTAGCTTTTCCCTTGCGGGAAAAGCCTATGGACGGTAATCCATTTGTATACCACATAATCAAACATGGGAGGTTATGTTGTGGTTTCAACATAATACGCCCTAAGGCTTCCAATCCGCATTTGGCGGCATGTACGTCAAATGCGGAACAAAGCCGCAAGGCTTTGATTCATTGCATGCTTTGCCGCCCGGTAAATCCCGCAGGATTTATAGGCAAATCATGTAAAAACCCCGTAAGGGATGTAATCGCCCGTTGCCCTTAAGGCAATGGGCGCTCCCTCGCTGAAAAACCATTAGATTTTCAGCGAAATCTTTAGAATATTCTCCATGCGCAGATGAAGTT
>X73_One_humped_Camel__coassemble_416_pt1 | contig 11047 bp, 6 predicted proteins | sample X73_One_humped_Camel__metabat2_high_PE_013 | metagenome-assembled genome bin X73_One_humped_Camel
TCCTTCCAGAAGGCCCTGCAGTTTGGCGACAAAAAGGCCACCTGCGGCGATCAGAACAACCCCGACCTCTACGGCAAGCGGATGGCGGGCAAGGCCCTGTGCCTGCCCCAGACCATAGGCTCCGCCACTGGCGGATTGGTGCTGTACTGCGCCTGCTCAATGCACCGCCAGCCTGCCTGCATGCTGTTTTCCAACCCCATAGATTCCCTTGCCGCCGCAGGCGCCGTACTTGCGGACGTATGGCTTGAGGATGTGCAGATGCCCGTTGTGGACTGCCTTGGTGAGGAATTCCTGGATTACGTTAAGGATGGCATGACTGTCACCGTAAAGGAAGATGGATTGGTGGTTGTGGAATAATACTTAAGCACACAAAAAACACCCTGAATATTCAGGGTGTTTTTATATGTGGTGCTTTTTTAGAACAGGCCGGTTATGGTGCCGAATTCGTCCACGTCTATTTTTTCCGCCGCGGGCACTTTGGGCAGGCCGGGCATAGTCATGATATCGCCGGTGAGGGCTGCCAGAAAGACTGCACCTTCTTGGACTAAAAGCTGGAGCACAGTCACGGTAAAGCCTTCGGGAGCGCCCAGCAGGGTCTGGTCATCAGAGAAGGAGTACTGGGTCTTTGCCATGCAGATGGGCAGTTTGCCAAAGCCCTGAGCCTCCAGCTGAGCCATCTGCTTTTTGGCGTTGGCGGTCAGCTGTACGCCCTCTGCCCTGTATACCCGGGTGCAGATGTCGTTGAGCTTCTTTTCAATGGGATCTTCCGCATCGTAGGCAAAGCGGAAATCATTGGGCTGCTCACAAAGGCGAACCACTTCCTCCGCAAGGGCGATGCCGCCCTCGCCGCCCTTTGCCCATACTTCAGACAGGGCTACGCTTACGCCCAGTTCACGGCACTTGTCCTCCACCAGCTTAAGCTCGGCAGCGGTATCGGTGGGGAATGCGTTTATGGCTACTACGCAGGGCAGGCCGTATACGTCCTTTATGTTGGAAACATGGCGCAGAAGGTTGGGCATGCCTGCTTCAAGGGCCGCAAGGTTCTCTTTATTCAGCTCGGCCTTGGGTACTCCGCCGTGATTCTTCAGCGCGCGAACGGTTGCAACTACAACTACCGCGTCAGGCTTGAGGTTAGCCAGACGGCACTTTATATCAAGGAACTTTTCAGCGCCAAGGTCTGCGCCGAAGCCTGCCTCGGTAACGGTGTAATCCGCAAGGCGCATGGCGATGCGGGTGGCCATGACAGAGTTGCAGCCGTGGGCGATGTTGGCGAAGGGACCGCCATGTACCAGGGCGGGAGTACCTTCGAGAGTCTGCACAAGGTTGGGCTTAAGGGCATCCTTAAGGAGAGCTGCCATTGCGCCGTCCGCCTTAAGGTCCTTTGCGGTAACAGGCTTATCCTCGAAGGTATAAGCAACTACCATGCGGCCCAGACGAGCCTTCAGGTCCATTATGTCGGAGGAAAGGCAAAGCACCGCCATTACTTCGGAAGCGACGGTGATATCAAAGCCATCCTCACGGGGCACACCCTGTGCCTTGCCGCCGAGGCCGTCTATAACGTTTCTAAGCTGACGGTCATTCATATCCACGCAGCGCTTCCATACTATGCGCTTTACGTCGATGCCAAGCTCGTTACCCTGCTGAATGTGATTGTCCAGCATTGCGGCAAGGAGGTTATTGGCTGCACCTATGGCATGGAAGTCGCCGGTAAAGTGCAGGTTGATATCCTCCATGGGTACCACCTGAGCGTAACCGCCGCCCGCTGCGCCGCCCTTTACGCCGAATACGGGGCCAAGGGAGGGCTCGCGAAGGGCAACCATTACGTTTTTATTCAGCTTCTTAAGGCCGTCTGCAAGGCCAACGGTAGTGGTAGTCTTGCCTTCCCCTGCGGGGGTAGGATTGATGGCGGTAACAAGTATCAGCTTGCCGTCTGCGTTGGTGTTTTCACGAAGCAGGCGGTAGTCTATCTTTGCCTTATGGCTGCCGTACAGCTCAAGGTATTCGGGAGCTATGCCGGCGGTCTTGGCTATCTCGGTTATATGGCGGGGCTTGCAGGCCTGTGCTATCTGTATGTCTGTCATCATGTTGGTTTTCCCCCTTATATTTTAGGACTGGCTGCCGGTGGTGGTGCGCAGGGTTACGTCGTGATAGCCACCCTCAACTATGGAGGTGGCAGATACACGGGTTATACGGGCCTCTGCCTGCAGCTGAGGTATGGAGGTTACGCCGCAGTTGCACATGGTGGACTTGACCTTGTAGAGGCTCTTTTCCACGTTGTCGTGAAGTGAGCCCGCATAGGTAACGTAGGAATCCACGCCCTCTTCAAAGGCCAGCTTGTTCTTGCCGCCAAGGTCATAGCGCTGCCAGTTGCGTGCGCGGTTGGAGCCCTCGCCCCAGTACTCCTTAACGTATACCCCGTTTACAAGGAGCTTATTGGTGGGAGATTCGTCAAAGCGGGCAAAGTAGCGGCCCAGCATGAGGAAGTCCGCGCCCATTGCAAGGGCAAGGGTCATGTGATAATCATGCACTATGCCGCCGTCGGAGCAGATGGGCACGTAGATGCCGGTTTCCTTATAGTATTCGTCACGGGCTGCGGCAACCTCGATAACGGAGGTAGCCTGACCGCGGCCGATACCCTTGGTTTCGCGGGTAATGCAGATAGAGCCGCCGCCGATGCCCACCTTTACAAAGTCCGCACCGGCTTCTGCAAGGAAGCGGAAACCGTCCTTATCAACCACGTTGCCTGCGCCGATCTTGACGGAATCGCCGTACTTTTCACGGACAAAGTCGATGGTCTTCTTCTGCCAGAAGGAATAGCCCTCGGAGGAGTCTATGCACAATACGTCTGCGCCCGCCTCTACCAATGCGGGGATGCGCTCTGCATAATCCCGGGAGTTTACGCCCGCGCCCACCAGATAGCGCTTGTCCGCATCCTGCAGGCTGAGAGGCCTTTCCTTATGCTCAGCATAGTCCTTGCGGAATACGAAATACATAAGGCGATCGTTTTCATCCACTATGGGCAAGGCGTTGAGCTTGTTATCCCAGATTATATCGTTTGCTTCCTTGAGGGTGGTGCCTGCGGGAGCAACTATGAGCTTTTCACGGGGGGTCATAAACTCGCGGACAGGAAGGTCTGTGCTCATGCGGGATACGCGGTAGTCACGGCCTGTAACGATGCCCAGCAGCTTGCCGTTGGGCTTGGCGTCCTCGGTTATGGCAACGGTGGAGAAGCCGTTTTCTTCCTTCAGCTTCAGCACGTCCGCAAGGGTATGGTCCGGGGTAAGGTTGGATGCGCTTACAACAAAGCCTGCCTTGTGGCTCTTTACCTTGCGTACCATGGCCGCCTGAGACTCTATGGACTGAGAGCCGAATATAAAGGAGATACCGCCTTCCTTGGCAAGGGCAATTGCCAAGGTGTCGTTGGAGACGGACTGCATTATGGCAGATACCATGGGGATATTCAGGCTGATGGGGCATTCCTCCTGACCCTTGCGGTATTTTACCAGAGGGGTCTTAAGGGATACCTTGTCGGGTACGCAGTTTTCATCGGTATAGCCGGGCACCAGCAGATACTCGCTGAAAGTATGGGATGGTTCGGGATAGTAGTATGCCATTTAATGTATCTCCTCCTTATTTAAAGTATTTTACGGCGGAAGCAAAGAGCTTCATGTCAAACTCGCCGGGTACGTTTTTGTAAAGGTTTGCGCCTATACGCTCGGAGTGGCCCATCTTGCCCAGCACCCGCCCGTCGGGGGAGGTGATGCCCTCGATGGCGCATACAGAGCCGTTGGGATTGTATGCGCTCAGCATGGAGGGCTTGCCTTGCATGTCCACATACTGGGTGGCAATCTGGCCGTTAGCTTCAAGCTCCTTCACCAGCTCATCAGAGGCGATGAACCTGCCCTCACCGTGGGAGATGGGTATGGTGTATACCTCGCCCACATTCAGGCTGCTGAACCAAGGGGACTTTGCGGAACATACGCGGGTGCGTACAAGGCCGGACTGATGGCGGCCGATGGTATTGTAGGTAAGTGTTGGGAGGGATGCATCGGTGTCCAGTATCCTGCCAAAGGGCACAAGACCCAGCTTGATAAGCGCCTGGAAACCGTTGCAGATGCCCAGCATAAGGCCATCGCGATCCTCCAGCAGAGCCTGTACCTGCTCCTTTACGGCAGGGCTCCTGAGGAAAGCGGTAATGAACTTGGCAGAGCCGTCGGGCTCGTCGCCGCCGGAGAATCCGCCGGGCAGTATCAGCATCTGGGATGCCTTGAGGGCCTTTGAGAAATCCTCTACGCTTCTGCTTACGTCTGCTGCGGTAAGGTTGCGGATTACGAAAATCTCAGCCTCGCCGCCTGCTTCCATAAGGGCACGGGCGGTGTCATACTCGCAGTTTGTGCCGGGGAATACGGGGATGAGCGCCTTGGGCTTTGCAAACTTCACATTGGAGGCTATAGCACAAGGCTTATCATATGCAAAGGCGGGGACTTCTCCCTCATCCTTTGTCTTGGTGGGATATACATCTTCCAGAACCGCCTCGTTGATGGTAAGCAGTTCCTCTACCTTTGCTCTGTCTTCGCCGATGGCGATAACGCTGTCATCAGTGGTGAAGCCAATAAGGGTTGCACAAGGTACGGATGCTTCCTCGGCAAGCTCGGCGATGATGGCGCCGGGCATGGGAGCGTACCAGTCAAGCTCCGCCTTGGAAGCAAAGCCTATACCATTGCCGAAGGACATCTTCATGATACCTTCGCTTACGCTCTGCTCAACAGCCCATGCGGCCTTTACCTTGCCCGCCTTGTGGAGCTCATGGAAGGCTTCCCAAGCGGCCTTGGTATCGCTGCCGCCGAACAGATATACGGGATGGCCCGCCTGCTTAAACTCGGGGCTCAGCACATCCTCAGCAAGTACGGGGCACACAGCAAAGGAAATAAGGGTGGGAGGTACGTCCATATCCATAAAGGAACCGGACATGGAGTCCTTGCCGCCGATGGCGGCGGCGCCCAGCTCCAGCTGTGCGTCCAGCGCGCCAAGAAGCGCCGCAAAGGGCTTGCCCCAACGCTCCGGCTTATCCTTCAGCCTCTCAAAGAATTCCTGGAAGGAAAGGTATGCCTTGGTATAGTCTGCGCCTGCGGCCACAAGCTTTGCCATGGAGGTATAAACCGCGCCGTGTGCTCCGTCATAAGGGGATACGGAAAGAGCCTCGGGATCGCAGCCCCATGCCATCAGGCTGCCCTGGGAGGTGTGCTGACCGGGCAGCACAGGCAGCAGAGCTGCCATGGCCTGAGTGGGGGTGCGCTGAGCCTTGCCGCCAAAGGGCATAAGCAGCGAGCCTGCGCCGATGGTGCTGTCAAAGCGCTCTATAAGTCCCCTGCGGCCTGCGCAGGCAAGGCTGCCTGCCATGTCACGCAGAGAGGTAAATCTGGGTGCGGCAAGGCTGTCGCGCTCTACGGCGGGAACAGCCACGCTTGCGTGCTTTACCGCGCCGTTGGTGCTGAGGAATTCCCGGGAAAGGTCTGCAATGGTGCTGCCCTTCCACTTCATTACCATGCGCTCCTGCTCTGTAACGGTTGCTACAACGTAGGCTTCAAGGTTTTCTTTCTGGGCCGCCGCTATGAATGCCTTCACATTCTCGGGAGCTACAACAACAGCCATACGCTCCTGGGATTCTGAAATAGCAAGCTCGGTGCCGTCAAGACCCTCGTACTTTTTGCGTACGGCGTCAAGGTCGATGGTAAGGCCGTCTGCCAGCTCGCCTATGGCTACGCTTACGCCGCCTGCGCCAAAGTCGTTGCAGCGCTTGATAAGGCGGGTAACATTGCCATTGCGGAACAGGCGCTGTATCTTGCGCTCTTCGGGGGCGTTGCCCTTCTGAACTTCGCTGGCCATGGTAGTCAGGGACTTTTTATTGTGGGACTTAGAAGAGCCGGTGGCGCCGCCGATGCCGTCACGGCCGGTGCGTCCGCCCAGCAGTATTACAACATCCCCGGGGGCGGGGCGCTCACGCACTACGTTCTCAGCGGGGGCTGCGGCAACTACCGCGCCGCACTCAAGGCGCTTTGCAACATAGCCGGGATGATAAACCTCAGCAACGTGGCCTGTTGCAAGGCCGATCTGGTTGCCGTAGGAAGAATAGCCCGCCGCTGCGGTCTGTGCCAGTCTGCGCTGGGGCAGCTTGCCCTCAAGAGTATCCTGCAATGGGGTGCGGGGGTCTCCGCCGCCGGTAAAGCGCATTGCCTGATGCACGTATGCTCGTCCGGAGAGGGGATCGCGGATGCAGCCGCCAATGCAGGTAGCCGCGCCGCCGAAGGGCTCAATCTCGGTGGGGTGGTTATGGGTCTCGTTTTTAAACATAAGGAGCCAGTCCTCATCCACGCCGTCAACCTTGGCGTTTACGCGGATGGAGCAGGCGTTTATCTCTTCGCTCTCGTCCAGCTCAGGCAGCATTCCCCTCTTTTTGAGGGTCTTTGCGCCTATGGTGGCGATATCCATAAGGGTCTGGGGGCGCTTTGCGGCCTTTTCTTCGCCGTATACCTCTACCCGGGCGTCAAGGTAGCGCTGGTATGCGGCCTTGATGACTTCATCGCCGATGTCGATATTGTCAAGGTGAGTAGAGAATGTGGTATGGCGGCAATGGTCGGACCAGTAGGTGTCCACCAGACGAATCTCGGTGATGGTGGGATCGCGGCGCTCGGTATCGCGGAAATAGCCCTGCAGGAAGCGCAGGTCGTCAATGTCCATGGCAAGGCCAAGATTGCCAAGCAGCTCAGCAAGGCCGCTGTCATCAAGGGCGGTAAAGCCATCAACGGTCATGACGGAATCAGGCTGTGCATAGTCCACGTGAAGGGTCTCGGGCTTGTCCAGTGAGGCCTCACGGGATTCCACGGGGTTGATCATGTGGCGGCGCACTGCCTCCAGCTCCTGCTGAGAAAGCTCGCCATAGAGAGCGTATACCTTTGCACAGCGCACTGCGGGACGCTCGCCCCGGCTCAGCAGCTGTATGCACTGGGCAGCGGAGTCTGCACGCTGGTCAAACTGACCGGGCAGCGCTTCCACCGCAAACACAGCAGCCGCGTCGGAAAGGTCTATCTCCTCGGTGCAGATATCCACGGGAGGTTCAGAAAAAACAGTGGTCTTGGCATAGTCAAACAGATCCTTATCAATGCCCTCCACATCATAGCGGTTGAGTACCCTTATGGAGGTAAGGCCGGATATGCCCAGGAATCCGCGGCACTCGTTCAGAAGGCCTGATGCCTCTGCGGAGATTCCGGGCTTCTTTTCTACAAAAACTCTGAATACCATATTACTTCTCCATTTCAGTAAGTGCTCTGTGTCCTATATCCCGGCGGAAATAAGCCCCTTCAAAGCTGATATTTCCAACCATCCTGTACGCTTCCTTCACAGCTTCTGCAAGGGTAGGCGCGGCTGCCGTTACGCCCAGCACCCTGCCGCCGCCGGTTACAAGGCCCTCGTCAGCAAGCTTTGCGCCTGCAACGTAGGTATGCTCCTTAGCCTCTTGGTCCATATGGATAGCAAAGCCTGTGGGATACTTACCGGGATAACCGCCGGAAGCCATTACCACGCAGCAGGCGCAGTCATCGCTGAACTCAACCACGGTATCCTTGAGGGTACCGTTGGTCACAGCCTGCATGACGGTGAGCAGGTCGCTCTTTAAAAGGGGCAGCACAACCTGAGTTTCGGGATCGCCGAAGCGGCAGTTGTACTCTATCACCTTGGGACCATTGGGGGTAATCATCAGGCCAAAGTACAGACAGCCCTTGAAGGTGCGTCCCTCTGCCTTCATTGCCTTTATAGTGGGCAGGAATATCTCATCCATGCAGCGCTTGGCAACTTCCTCAGTGTAGAAGGGGTTGGGGGCTATGGTGCCCATGCCGCCGGTGTTGAGGCCGGTATCTCCCTCTCCTGCCCGCTTGTGGTCCATGGAGGACACCATAGGCACAATAGTTTCGCCGTCAGTAAAGCTCAGCACGGATACTTCGGGGCCGGTGAGGAACTCTTCGATAACCACCCGGCTGCCGCTGTCGCCGAATACCTTGCCCTGCATCATGGAAGATACCGCATCCATTGCCTCTTCACGGGTCTCGGCGATGATAACCCCCTTGCCCAGTGCAAGGCCGTCCGCCTTTATGACCACGGGGATGGGGCTGGTCTTAAGGTATTCCTTAGCCGCTTGAAAATCTGTGAATATCTCGTATGCGGCGGTGGGAATATTGTATTTTTTCATAAGGTCCTTGGCAAAGGCCTTGCTGCTCTCGATTATGGCAGCCTTTTTATCAGGGCCAAAGCAAGGAATGCCCGCGCTGGTCAGCGCGTCCACCGCCCCCAGTGCCAGAGGATCATCGGGGGCAACCACGGCGTAGTCTATGCCGTGGGATATGGCAAATTCAACCTGACCTGCGATATCCTTTGCGCCGATGGATACGCACTCTGCGTCCATGGCTATGCCGCCGTTGCCGGGCAGGCAGTATATCTTTTCAACAGTGGGATTGCTTTTCAGTGCCTTGACGATGGCGTGTTCCCTTCCGCCGCCGCCGATTACCATTACTCGCACTTTTGTTTCCTCCAGCATTTTGTTCTTTAGTGGTGGAACAGGCGCATGCCGGTAAAGCACATTGCCATGCCGTGCTTATTGGCGGTTTCAATAACGTGATCGTCACGGATGGAGCCGCCGGGCTGAGCGATGTACTTTACGCCGCTCTTCCTTGCGCGCTCTACGTTATCGCCAAAGGGGAAGAACGCATCGCTGCCCACGGTAACGCCGCTCTGGGTGGCTATCCAGGCCTTTTTTTCCTCTGCGGTGAGGGGTTCGGGGCGGGTCTTGAACACGGCCTGCCATGCGCCCTCTGCAAGGATATCTTCATATTCATCGGAGATGTATACGTCTATGGCGTTGTCCCTGTCGGGGCGGCGAACGTCATCCACAAAGGGCAGTGCCAATACCTTGGGGTTCTGGCGGAGATACCAGGTATCCGCCTTGTTTCCTGCGAGACGGGTGCAGTGTATGCGGCTCTGCTGGCCGGCGCCGATACCTATGGCCTGTCCGTCCTTAACGTAGCACACGGAGTTGGACTGGGTATACTTGAGGGTGATGAGAGACACGATCATGTCGATCCTGGCCTCGGGGGAAAGGTCCTTGTTTTCGGTTACGATATTCTCAAGGAGGGATTCGTCTATCTTAAAGTTGTTATGTCCCTGCTCAAAGGTGATGCCGAATACGTCCTTGCACTCCTGCTCAGCGGGTACATAGTCGGGGTCTATCCGGACGATATTGTATGCGCCCTTCTTCTTGGTTTTGAGTATTTCAAGGGCCTCGTCGGTATAGCCGGGAGCGATAACGCCGTCGGATACTTCAAGCTTAAGGTAATTGGCAGTGTCCGCATCGCATACGTCGGACAGTGCGGCCCAGTCGCCGAAGGAGCAGAGCCTGTCTGCACCCCTTGCCTTTATGTAGGCGCAGGCTATGGGAGAAAGCTCCTTATCGCTTTCCACGAAGTATATCTTCTTTTCGATATCGCTCAGGGGAGTGCCCACTGCGGCGCCTGCGGGGGATACGTGCTTGAAGGAAGCGGCGGAAGGAATACCGGTTGCCTCCTTAAGCTCCTTTACCAGCTGGTAAGAATTGAATGCGTCAAGGAAGTTGATGAAGCCGGGCTTGCCGTTGAGAACCTCTATGGGCAGCTCGCTTCCGTCCTTCATGTATATGCTTGCAGGCTTCTGGTTGGGGTTGCAGCCGTATTTAAGTTCAAATTTTTCCATTGTGCTTCTCCTTTAGCGGTTCTTGTTGAGTATGCGCTGCTGGGTTTCGCCGGTCTTGATATTGGTATAGCGCACAAAGAGGGATATCTTATTATCCTGATTCAGGCTATCCCACAGCATGGCGGTGAATTCGTCTATATCGCCGCTGATGGCTACCCGCTCGGGCTCGCCTGTGAAGGTGGGAATGGGATTGCCGTCACATACATAGGTGTGCAGGAAGCGGCCCTGACCCTTGATGGCGGGATACTCAAAGAAAATGCGGGCGCATGCGCTGCCCTCGGGGTCTGCGGACTTGAGAATGGACATCTTATAGCTGCCGTCGGGACAGAGCAGACCGGATATACGGGGGGTCCAGTTGGGACCGTCCGGCTCAAACTCGCGGGTGCGCAGAGCCTGTTCCAAAGTTTCGCCACGCTCAAGGTATTCCCTTATGGTGTCGGTCTGGTCGCCGTTGGTGACGATAAGGCTGCGGCCCAGCTCACGAACGGGGTGATAGATGATAAGGCTGGGGTCAGACAGATTGGAGGGATCGAATGCCTCGGTGCGGATGCCGTCCGGCTCTTCCACAAATACGCGATTGCGGCTGTTTACGCTGCGGCCCATGATAAAGTAGGCGGCAACGGCGGTGTCGCCATCCTCGGAGGTGCCCAGGATTATGCCGCGGCCGGGATAGGTGTTGCCCTTGAGCAGGGCTGCTATATCATAAGTTTCGTATACGTTCATTAATTTTAACCTCTTTCTTCCACAATGCTGCGGCTCACAAGCTCTGCCGCCTTTGGCAGCAGCTGCCATTCCGCCTGCTCCATAACACGCCGCTGAAGAGTTTCCGGTGTGTCGCCCTCCATTACCTCCACGGCCTTCTGGAATATTATCCTGCCGCCGTCGGGTATTTCGTTTACAAAGTGTACGGTGGCGCCTGTCACCTTTACGCCCCGCTCAAGGGCGGCCTCATGGACCTTAAGCCCATAAAAACCCTTGCCCGCAAAGGCGGGGATAAGCGCGGGATGCACGTTTATGATGCGCTCGGGCCAGCGGCAGGTAAAGCTTTCGCTGAGTATGCTCATAAAGCCCGCCAGAATGATAAGGTCGATGCGGTACTCGCTGAGCAGTGCGGATATTCCATCCTCAAAGGCCTGCTGAGAGCCTGCCTCTTTGCGGTTTACCACCCTGCCGTCCACTCCGGCCTTTGCTGCCCTTTCAAGGGCGTATGCGCCATGCTGAGATGAAACAACAAGGCAAATCTCGCCATGGGAGAGCTCTCCCCGGCTCTGGC
>X73_One_humped_Camel__coassemble_420_pt1 | contig 10895 bp, 10 predicted proteins | sample X73_One_humped_Camel__metabat2_high_PE_013 | metagenome-assembled genome bin X73_One_humped_Camel
GGCTGGTATGATTTTGAAAATACTGCTTTGCAGGATTCCTGGATGCAGTTTGCCGAGGCTCTTGCCAAGGGGCATATCATGGTATCCGATCTCCATTCCAACACCCAGGTGATGACCGGTGAGGTGATCGCGGGCATGGGTTCCTCCGCCGCCATCCTCTACTACAACGATACCGTCACCTATCCCGACAATACCTCCGAGCCCACCAATCTCCGGATCCTGCCCATGCCCAAAGCAGAAAGCGGAGAAGCCCTCTCCACCCAGGCAGGGGTAGGCTTATGCGCCCTCAGGACCACGGAGCAAAGGGCGGAGGCCGCCGCCCTCTTTGCACGCTGGCTTACGGAAGGGGAGCGCAATCTGGACTTCGTCACTAAAACAGGATATATGCCCGTAACAAAGGACGCGTTTACAGCCATCGGCAGCCATGACTTTACCGATCCGTCGTATGCCGGTCTGTATGCCGCCTTAGCTGAGGTGCAGGCCTCCCATACTCTTATGGAAGAGCCCAATTATGCCGGTTATTATGATAAGGTATATACTTTCTATGGCATGCTCAGAGAAAAGCAGGGAGAATGGAAGGCACGCACCGAAAAGGGTGAAGATGCGACGCTATTCATGGAAGAAAGCTGGCGGATATTCAAATCCATCAGCTGAGGGACTGCAATATGGCGGAATTGACGAAACTGCGCACATCCGAACAGCCGCTCAAGCGGCGCTTGTTCGGTTATATGATATTCCTTGTGGCGATCCTGCTCCTCGCTTTGGTGTTGGGTCTGTTCTTCATCGGGCGTTTCGGCAGTGTCCGGGAGGAAACCTACGAGAAGCTGGATATCCAGATGCAGGTGTTCGCCAAGGAGATCACGGGGCATTATGACAATCTCTCCTATCGTGCCATTCAGCTTTCCGAAGAAATGACGCAGCTGCTGGAGGAATATTTTGAGAAAAGCGGAGAGACGCTGGACCGCCTGACCGACTCCGCAGATGGGATCAAGGCGGTGCAGGATGCCATGTTCGATCCGCTCCGGCAAAGGCTTTTGCAGGCGGAATGCTCCGGCGCCTTCGTTCTGCTGGACGCCACTATTAACAGCTCCATCCCGGATGCGCAGCTTTCCCGCAGCGGTCTTTATCTGCAGCCCTGCGACTATCAATGGTCGGATGCGGATGTGCTCTTCTACCGGGGCATTGCGGATGTAGGTGAGCGTCACGGCGCTATGGCCCACCGGAAATGGCGGCAGGAGTTTCGCGCGAATGAGTTTCCGGACTATGAGGCAATCATGGATTCCGCAGCTTTGCCTCTGGAAACCGCATACCGGATATCCACACTTACCATGCTGCCCGGCACCTCGGAGCGGGCTATGCTGCTTTGTGTTCCCATGATCGGCTCTGACGGCACAGTCTACGGTATCTGTGGTTTTGAAATCAACGAGAGCTATTTCAAACTCCACCACAGCCAGGCTTCCAACCTCAAGCACCTGACCTGCCTTATGGCTACGGAACAGGACGGTGTGATCCATGCCGCCTCGGGCTTGAGTGCTGGGATCACCAACGGGTATTATTTCGTCCCGAAATACGATCTGACCGTATCCGATCTATCCGGCGGCCTAAAGCGCTTTTCAGCCGATCTCGTCTCCCATGTGGGGGTGATGCGGGAGATATCCCTCTACGATGGAGATCCGGGCTTTGTGCTTTGTGTCATGATCCCCAAAGTGGATTACGACAGGGAACTTGCAGTAAGCGTCCTCCAGTTGGCGCTGCTTATTTCACTTTTGGTGTTCTTTGCGGTGACCTGCTCTTTGTTCTTCAGCAAGCACTTCCTGAAGCCCGTTTTAGATGGGCTGGAACAGCTGAAAAACCGCAGCGACAGCCCTGTGGAGGCCACTCGGATCCCAGAGATAGATGACCTGTTCCGTTTTCTTGAAGCCCAGGACAAAGCCCATGAGGAAGCCATATCCCAGATGGAGCGGGATGCGGCAAACAAGCACGCCAAAATGCAGGCGGAGTACGAGGCGGCCCAGGCGGAGATCAACCGGCTGGCCTATGAGCGGGACAAGGAGATCGACCCCGATGATTACCGGCTCTTCCTTGAGGGAATGCAGAGCTTTACTCCGGCGGAAAGCAATGTGTTCCAGTATTATCTTGCAGGCAAAAGCTCCAAAGAAATCCTGGAGCTGATGGGCATCAAGGACAGCACCCTGCGCTACCATAACCGAAACATTTATCAGAAACTGGGCGTCAATTCCCTCAAACAGATGATCCGTTATGGCGCGCTGGTCAGACAAAAGGAAAACCAGGAGAGAGGTGATGGATAATGGCACTATCAGACAGGTTGAATAGGATCATTGAGGAACAGAACATCACTAAGGCGGAATTTGCAAGGCGGGTGGGAATTTCCGAAAATTATGTATATATCCTTACCGGCAACAGCCGGCCAGGTACGAATCAGAACAAGCAGATTTCCCGCTCCGTAGCCAAGCTCATTGCCATAGAGTTCGGATATGATGCGGAGTGGGTGCTGAATGGGAAAGAGGGGTAAAAAAAAGACACCCTAAGTCCCGATTAAAAGTTATAAAACCAGGCGGGAGGTTAACCAAGGAATTGTGCCAAACGCCGATGCATTTATGGTGCATGAGATCATGGCGCAGCGTATGGCTCAAGAACAAAGGCAAATGTGCGGATAAATACATAGTTGAACCCTACTGCATACCCACTACATACACAGCCCCATTTTCTCTAGACATTTAGCCACCTTTACCTCCCCTGCTAAGGGGAGGCAGTGTCCGCATTCCCCATCATTTGTATGTGCACAACAGAAATGTTGTGCACGTAGTGTTTTTGGGGGAATATGAGAAGGCCGCCGAGGTGTAAACTCGGCGGCCTTTTTCTATACGTTGCATACTGCAAGGAATAAAAGGAGGAACACCATGCCGGATTAAGATGAACTCGAACTAATGCTATATTTCCAAATCAAATCTTTCATAGGCGTTTATTATCGTGGTGTCATCCTTGGTCAATATCCTTGGGATATCATGTCCGTAGTTGAGGTGAACATGGCTGTGTATAAAATACCGAGGCTTATACTCATCCATCAGCTCAGCAAAGCATTCAAAGCCTCTGTGGGCATAGTCGTTTCCGTCGCCGTATCCCGCAGCCGGAGCGTGGGTCAATACGATATCCACTCCGCCGGCTCTGCGTATTTTTCTTCGCAGCTTTCTTATGCGGCGGCGCATCTGACGCTCGCTGTACTGATGGGGGCCGCCGCTGTATTTCGGGCAGCCGCCAAGGCCCAGAATCCGCAGGCCTTTACAGATCACCAGCTTATCTTCAATGCAGTCGCATCCCTCGGGCGGATACTTTTTATAGGAGCCATCGTGGTTCCCATGCACATAAAGCAGGGGAGCCCGCGCCATAGTTACCACAAATGAGAGATACTCCGGCTTCAGATCTCCGCTAGATAATATGATGTCATAATCGGAAAGCGCCCCGGGGCGATAGTAGTCCCACAGAAACGGGCATTCCCGATCTCCAAGCAGCAGCAGTTTCACAGCAGCACACTCTCTTTCTGCAGCGGGACGCTGTCGCGATAAATGCCCTGCAGCTGCACAAGGGCCCGCGATTTTTCTGAAAGAGAGTCATATTCGGGGATCGCTCCGTATACGTTGTCGCACAGCCAGTCCATATTCAGTATTTCTTCGGGAGAAAATACGGAGTTCCCGTCATTGCGGAGGGTTCCGTCCTGAGAGCTTATGGGGCGGCGGAAGGGGTCGATGCTGCCGTTGATAATTCCGCTTTTCAGCATCTCTGCCAAGGCCTTTGTGCCGTTGGGGACAGCATCGGTCCATTCGACGCCGATCACGCCGCTGGACATGCCCCACCAATAGTTTACGGCGCGGCTGTTGTGCTTTGAGAACAGTCCGTCCCAGCCGCTGCCCAGAATGTTTCGGGCAAGCTGTACGTAGAAGGTCCCCCAGTCCCAGTAAGGGGAGGCGAGCAGATGGGTCGAGCCGTCGGGATGCATGCGGAAGGTACCCCATTGTCCTTCGCTCCAACCCGGCATGGGGATGTCCAGAGTGGAGACTACATCTACTCCAAGTTCTCTAAGCTCTGCAAGGGGCTGGCCGTTAACACAGGACCATTTAAGGTGGATCTTGGCATCCGGATTTGTAAGCTGCGCGCCAAGGGCAAAGGCATTTATGCCGGCGGGGACGCCAAATATGGGATAGCTGGCAATGTATCCGATATCGTCGCTTTTGCTGATGGCTCCGGCAATGGCCCCGGAAATAAACTTCCCCTCGTAAATTCGGCTGTAATAGGTGCGCACGTCTGTGTATGGCATGGCAACCGAACAGTTGAATATTTTGGTTTCCGGATATCTGGCCGCAGTTTTTCTGCATGCGGCGATGAGGGGCGCGGTGGTTGCAAAGATTATATCCGCTCCGTTTTTGATGGCGGTCTCCATTGCTGCTTCGGCCTCTTCGCCGTTGCCCACGCCCACGAAGCGCTGAACCGTTACCCGCTCTCCCAGGACTTCTTCAAGATGGGCTCTGCCCGCTTCGTGAGCACGGACCCAGTTGCTGTTTTCGGGAGCGAGCTCGTGGACAAAGGCGATGTTCAGGCTGGATGGCACAGTGGAAAAAGGCAGGTATTTTTTGAAACCGGGTTCGCCGCATGGGGCGGGCTGCATGTCCATTTCAATAATATCGGGCCGTCCTATGGCTTTGATATCCGACCATATTGCTTCCAGCCGGTGGGTAAGGTCAGCTGAGGACAATGTTTTCAGAAAATCAAAGGGGTAGACCTTCAGCCATTCCAAAAGTGCGTCTGACGCCGTCGCATTGACTGACTCTCCGCCCAGCTTTCTGAAAACCTGCTCAAAGAAGAAAAATCCCGCAAGGAAGCTGCGGCGCTCGGCGTTGTTCCACACATGCTCCGGCTCATAGCCAAGGGAGAGCTGCAGTTTCTGAAAACTTCCCGGCCGGGAAAAGTATATCTCATACAGCTTTGTCAGGGGGTAGTACTGCAAAAACTCCCGGTAGGCCTGAGCTTCCTCAGAGGAGTAGTCGCCGGGGAGAATTCGAGTGACGTATCCCGGTATGGAGCCCGCGCCGAAATACTTCAGCACGCTTACCCGCTTGTTGCCCTCCTGCACATAAAAATGGCCCATATACTCGTAGCAGCTGATGGGGTCACGAATTCCCTCATCTCCCAGATGAGCCTCGCACAGATCACGCCATTTCACGCCGAACTCACTGTCCGGGGAAAGCAGAGGCATAAAATTTGAAGCAAAGGCGTTTTTGCGCCCCGCGTTTTTTGTTCCAACTATCCTGTCAATGGGTATTTCGATCAATCCAAGGTCTGCTTCATCCCCTCTCATGCTGTCTGAAAGGATCTCGTCCAGCACCTGAAGAAAGGGATATTCGCCTTGCTGAACGCTTTTGCGGTGTGCTTTGCGCCCCGCTTTGAGCGCCTGCTGGTAATGATCCAAAGCTTCGACTCTATTATTCATAAATGCCCTCCTTTGCTGTAAGGCTGTGGTATTGCTTTATAAAAATCGGCTCAATACAGGTATTGTGCATTTCCGGGTAAGTAATACCACGATGGGGGCTTCTTGTCAACAGGCCGGGAAAAATGACGCATTTTGTTCATAAGCTCGCGCAAAATGTTTTATGCTGCGGATATAGAACAGCACTCGGGAACTGCCGGATAAAAGAGCGGGGTTCAGCGATGGGTGTATCCCTCTAAAATCACATTGGAGGGATACATTCTTTTAGGAATGTTTTTATACGGCACCACGGTATGGGGCGGCAGGGAACAGGCAAGGGCGGTTATCTCATCCATAAGGTGATCGCAGATGCGTTCCCGCTCCTTCTCCTTAGGATTGGCGGCGCAGTAACGTATGGGTTTGCCCAGTACCAGCTTTTTTAAGCAAGGTGCCACATAAAGAGGAACAAAGGATATCTCTTTGCCTGTTTTTTTGTGATACATTCCCGCAACGTCCACAAAGCGGGTCTGAAAATCGTTGATTATATGATTGTGCTTTTCGTCATGTTCCGGGAAGATGACAACATCTGCCCCATCAGACAGCCTGCTGACGGTATTCCGGAAGGTTGAAAGTATCCTTGCGTCATGGTAAACGCCTATGGTATCGGCGTTGTTGAAAACGCACACGGAAAGCGGCGCAATGATATAGGAAAGCAGCCTGTAAAACCAGCGGATGTACAGGGGCTTTTGTGCCCAGAAGTCATTGAAGGCATACTTTGGCACATCCTTCAGGTGCATCATCTCTCCGGCGCACCAGGTATACTGCTTTCTGGGGAAGTACAGCTGGCATGAAATGGGGCCATCCATCTGGGCGTGGTTGCCTACTATCAGCGCAGGCTCGGGGGGAAGGTTTTCTGCGCCGATAACCTCTATTTTGGGGTAAAACAACCACACTATCCGACGGATGGCCCGATATAGGAGGGAGCCTTTTTGGTTGTGGGTTTCTGTTGCTTTCATAATAAAAATATAATGGTGGGGAAGGCTGCACCCGGCCGCTCCTGCGGAAAGGAATAAAGACAGAGCTGTGCATCGGGAGAAGTACCGAAGGGTCTATCCCCGGGAAGTGTCCGACTCTTCTGGTGGGATAACTCCTCTTCCTCCGGTACCGCCTAAGCAGCCTTGCCCACCGATATTTGGGCATATCCTCGCGAAACAGCTGCAGATTGCATAGGGGAGAATGGACGTATGGATCGTGGGGGTTAATATGGGTTTCGGCAGGGGATATGCCCGGAGCTGGCTTGGAATCTATATAGCCCGGGGGATTATCGGGATGCCCGGGCGGTGTAGGAGGTTACGTTTAGTATGGTTTCGCCGTCTATCTGCAAAGGAGCGGGCCGGTCAAATTCCACGGTGATCTCTCTGCCTTGATGTATGCTTACCACATTCTTATGCTTAACGTGAGTTCCCTTAAACAGGGAGGGGAACACGCAGAGTGCCTTCAGCTTGCTGCCGCAATGCATCACCGTCAGTGTAAGCAGCCCGTCAGGGCTCAGGCGATCCTGCTCTGGGGCGGGCATCATGCCGCCGCCGTAATAGCGGCCCTTCATGGTGGGTGCTATCCAAACGTTTTTGTATTGGTATTTTTTGCCGTCCACCGTTACCGTGGCATTTACCGGCTTGAATTTTCCAATTAGCCCCTTGATGGCTATGGAGGTGTAGTTGATGGGTTTATCCTGCTGAAGTTTTTGATTCTGCTCCCTCAGCCTGTCACCCACCTCGCAGCAGTAGCCGTCTATGCCGTAGCCCACTCCGTTGATAAACAGGCGCTGGGTCCCGTTTACCGTTACGGAGGGGAGGTTTTTGATATAGGCGTTTACGGGATAATCCGGCTTGCTGTACTGGCTCTTGCCGATGTCCCTTGCAAAGTCGTTTCCGGTGCCCATGGCGTAGAGGTATATCTTGTTCTGTATGGATATGTCCTTTGTGTTGTTGACAAAATGATGTAGCATTCCGTCGCCGCCGCAGAGTATCACGTCATCCGAGGGAGCCAGCCCCGCGAAGAAGGCGGCGTGATCGGCAATCTGGGTAACGTCATAGCTTGTTGAATCCGGATAGCATATCTCCAGCATCATGGCATAGCCTTTACCGCCGTTGTTGCCGCTTGTGGGATTGTATAGAATGTGTGTCATGTTGCTTCCTTTTCTTAGGTTTTTTTCTCAAAGCTGTTGGTGCAGCAAGGACAGGAAATGCGTATCCTGCCCTTGCCCGCAGGCACGCGGGCTATGGTCCTGCACATAGGGCAGCGATAATAGCGGTAGGTCTTGCGGTCGGCTATTCTGCGCTTCTGCAGGGAAAACCAGCCCTTTATGCGGCCTGTAAAGCGCAGGTACGCGGCCCGCCCCCTCCGGCGCTTGTCAAGCTTTCTGGAATAGCACCGAACCATGGACCATATAAGAGCGGCCAGAGAAAGGAGGTAAAGATGCATCAGGCCAGGTATATGGGAAAGCAGCAGAACAAGGGAAACGACCGCAAGGGCGGTGTTCAGCTCATCCAGACCGTAGCGGCCCCGCATCTATGCTTGAAATTTATAGCCCAGGCTTTTAAACCGGTTTTTCACAGTTATATCTCCCTTACTGATCAGGTATGATTGAAATTTACCACCCAAACAACAACTCAACCTCAATTCAACATCAACAATGGTTGAACTTAGGGTAAGGGATTGTGAAAAACTTCAACAAAAGTTGACATTGAGTTGAATATGTATTGAAATTGCCGCGCTACAATATAGTTGCGATAGGCGGCATCGGAAAAGACGGCGGCTGCCTAAAAACACAGAGGGAGGAATCCATGCTAAAGATACTGATCGCCGAGGATGACAGGGAGCTTAGACAGCTGTTTCAGCATGTGCTGATAAAAAACGGATACAGCGTAAAGGGGGTGTCCAATGGCAAAGAAGCCCTTGACGCCATTGAGCAGGATTATTTTGACCTTATTATTTCGGATATAATGATGCCGGAGATGGACGGCTATGAGCTGGTACATTCCCTCAGGGAGGCCAATGACAACACCCCTGTCATGATGATCACCGCCAAGGATGCCTTTGACGATATGCGCATGGGCTTTCTCTCCGGCACAGATGACTATATGGTGAAGCCCATCAACGTAAACGAGATGGTGCTGAGGGTGGGGGCGCTGCTGCGCCGTGCCCAGATGATAAACGAGCGACGGCAGACCATAGGCAATACGGTGCTGGAGTACGATTCCTTTACCGTAATCTCGGAGGATGAGCGCATGGTGCTGCCCCAGAAGGAGTTTATGCTGCTGTACAAGATGGCCTCCTTCCCCGGCAAGATATTCACCCGCCAGCAGCTGATGGATGACATATGGGGCTATGGCAGCGAAAGTGACACCCATACAGTGGACGTGCACATAGGCAGGCTCAGGGAAAGATTCCGTGACAACAAGGATTTTAAGATAGTCACCATGCGGGGCGTGGGTTACAAGGTGGTAAAGGCATGAAGGGACTGCTGAAAAAACGAAGCCTTAGGGTGCGGCTTACGCTGCTTGTAATGGCGGAGCTTATTATAACCGTTGTGCTGGCTGCGGCTTTTTCAGAGCTTTTCCACACCATATTCGGCACGGGGTACAATCCGCCCCGTCTGCTGGAGCTGGGCCTTATCGGCTTGGCAGTGGGGGCCGGAATTACCCAGTTCATGGGAAGGCTGTTTTTTGAACCCATTAATAAGCTGGGGGATGCCATGAACAGGGTGGCGGAAGGGGACTTTTCCGTTTCCCTGGAGGAGAAGAACAGCTCGCCCGAGATTGCAAACATATACGACAAATTCAACCTTATGGTAAAGGAACTGAACGCCACAGAGGTACTGCAGACGGACTTTGTATCCAACGTATCCCACGAGTTTAAGACCCCCATAAACGCCATCGAAGGATACGCCACACTCCTGCAGGACAGGGAGGGCTTATCTCCGGATGAGCAGGAGCAGTATGTGGACAAGATACTCTTCAATACACAAAGGCTGTCCAGCCTTGTGGGCAACATACTGCTGCTGTCCAGGATAGACAATCAGGCCATTCCCCACAAAGGGGCTCCCTTCAGGCTAGATGAGCAGATTCGCCAGGCAATAGTGCTGCTGGAGCCGGAATGGGTAAATAAGGACATAGAGTTTGACGTGGAGATGCAAGACATCACCATAGAGGGCAATGAAAATCTTCTTTTTCACGTATGGAACAACCTTATCGGCAACGCCATAAAGTTTGACCCGCCAAACGGGCTGATCAACATAAAGCTGCATAAAAAAGGGGACAAGGCTGTATTTCAGATAGAGGACAGCGGCCCCGGCATATCCGATGAGGGGCTCAAGCACATATTCGATAAGTTTTATCAGGAAGACAGCTCCCACAAGCAGGAGGGAAACGGCCTTGGCCTTGCATTGGCGGGCAGGATAGTAAGCCTTCACGGAGGCAGCATTTCCGCAACAAATCTGCCAGGGGGAGGCTGCAGGTTTACCGTAGAGCTGAAATTATAGAGAGCAGCATAAAAAGACGCTGATGCACAGGCATCGGCGTCTTTTTTCAACGATAGTTGATTTTGAATTGAGGTTGGGTTGTAAAAGGGATGGTATGCTTCTGTGTGCAGGGTGAAAGAGAACCCTGCAAAAACACACAGGAGCTGTTTATGGACAACAATCTAAACCATCACGAAATGATACGCCAGCTTGCCGCCGCAGGTGAAAGCGGCGCATTTGATTGGCTGGAGGAAAGGTCGAGGCCCTTCCTTGAGCTGATGTGCTATTACAAATGCGCCATGATGGAGGTGGAAACCAAATTCAATGTACTGAATGAGGAATACGCCTTTGCCCATGACCGCAACCCAATCAGCAGCATAAAGACACGGCTCAAGCGCTTCGGCAGCATCAAGGAAAAGATGCAGCGCAAGGGCATACCGCAAACCATAGAGGCCATAGAGCAGGAGCTTAACGACATCGCAGGGGTGAGGGTCATATGCTCCTTCCCCCAGGATGTGTATATGCTGGCGGAGGCCCTTTTGAAGCAGGATGACATTCGCCTGATACAGAAAAAGGACTACATCAAAAGTCCCAAGCCCAACGGCTACCGCAGCCTGCACCTCATCGTGGCGGTACCCGTGTTCCTTGCCAACGAGCGGCGGGAGATGAAGGTGGAGATACAGCTTCGCACCATCGCCATGGATTTCTGGGCCAGCCTTGAGCATCAGATGCACTACAAGAAGGATGCTCTCTTTACAGAGGAAATGGAGCAGGAGCTGCTGGCCTGCGCCGAGATGAGCGCCGCATTGGACGAGCGCATGGACAAGCTTAGGAAAAAGGCATTGGAAACAACTTGACCCCGGTATACTGTGAATGTAAATAGAAATGGCAGAT
>X73_One_humped_Camel__coassemble_427_pt1 | contig 10691 bp, 8 predicted proteins | sample X73_One_humped_Camel__metabat2_high_PE_013 | metagenome-assembled genome bin X73_One_humped_Camel
CATTTACCTTAGCGGTGAGAGCTTCGGAGTTCTTGTTCAGCATGATGACGTTGTTCTCAGCGGACTCGTCAATCTCAAAGCTGAAGCCGGACATGCCTACATCGGGGTTGTTGGCGATGATAGCCTCGCCGTTGCCGGTTGCTACTGCTACGCCGTCGATCTTGCCGGACTTGAGAGCCAGAACTGCATCGTTGATGTCCTTGAAGATCTCAACAGTGGCAATGCCTTCGAAGTTGGAGTTGCAGAGGGATTCCTGCAGGGATGCGCCCTGAGCGCCGATCTTGAGGCCTGCGAAGTCTTCTACGGCGGCAAAGGTACCGGCCTTGTCAGCTGCAACTATGATGGTCTGCTCGGTCTCGTTTTCGCCGGCGAAGTAGTAATCGGACAGGCAGTAGTTAGCGGCACGCTCTTCGGTCCAGGAGAAGCCGGATATGGACATGTCTACAGCGCCCATCTGAACGGCAGCCTGGCAAGCGTCGAAGGACATGGGCTTGATCTCAAGCTCTACGCCCAGCTGCTCGGCGATGTACTTGGCAAGGAATACGTCAAAGCCAACGTACTGATCCTGACCGGACTTGGAAGTGTCAACAAACTCCATGGGGGAGAAGTCGGGGCTGAGGGCTACCAGCAGCTTGCCATCCTCAACGAAGGTATAAGCGGGGGCTTCCTCGGCGGGAGCTTCTTCCTCGGCGGGAGCTTCCTCAACAGCGGGGGCTTCTTCTGCGGCGGGTGCGGCGCAGGCTACGAGGCTAAACGCCATACAAAGTACCATTACCAGTGCAAACAGTTTCTTCATTTTGAGTTCCTCCAAAATATTTTAAATTTTTTTGTTTGCTGTTCGTTGTGCTCGTGTTCCTTAGCACATGTTTAATTATACACACCAAATTGAGTTTGTAAAGGGGTTTATGCAAATTTATTTATATTTTTTTGAATTTTATGCTTATTTACCCCCATTTTATGCATATTCTAATGTATTGTGCGATTTTTTATACATTTATTATGCATGTATTCATTTTGGGACACACTGTTTTATTTTTACGCAAAAAAACAAACGCGGCAAATGCCGCGTTTGTTTTGCTCCAATACGCTATTTACTTGTTCAATGCGCCACGACGCTTGCCGCCGCTGCGCATATAGCCGCCCCGCACAGCCTTTACGTCGCTTACGGTTATCATTGCTGCGGGACAGTACTGCTGTATCTCATTCATTACGTTCTTAAGGTTTTTGCGCTTTATCATCATTATCAGCATATAATGATCATCCTCGTTTCTTCCCTTTACGTCAATTGAGGTAATCCCATAGCCCAGAGACTGGAGATAAAGCGAAAGCTTCTTGGTCTCTTCAAGGGTAGGAACCACTATCTGCAGCGATGACAGGCCAAAGGCCAGCCATTCATCCAACCATGACCCCGCATAGTTGCCCGCGGCATATGCCAGCGCATAAGTCAGGCCTTTGAATACGTCCTGCTTCCAGCCCTCCAATACACTGCTGGCGATCACCAGCCAGAAGATAATTTCGATAAAGGCTATGATGCTTCCCTTTAAACGCTCTCCCCTGTTGATAAGCACGATGCGCAGGGTGCCCATGGATACCTCCATGACCTTGCCTATAAAGATGAGCACATATACCCAGAAGCTTCCGCTGTTGAGAAACATATCCAGCCAAGTGAAAAATCCGTCCATCATTTTATATTTCGCCCACAAATTCAGGGCTTCCCTTTCTAAAATAATGCGCCGTTTTCAGGAACGGCGCTTATTATACCATGCTTTTACAGCAAGTCAATGAACAAATTATTAAAGTTATATGGCTTTTATTCCGCAATGGCTTCCGCAACTGCAGCTGTGGCTGCTTTCAGCTCCGCCTTTTCCCGGGAAATACGCTTTCTTCGATTATTCCACTGAGCAATACCACCTATGCCTATCAGCAGGTATACTGCGCCCACAGCTATCATAGCAAGGCTCCCCAATCCCTGTTCGTCACCGGCCATCATATTCTTGCCTGCTACAAACAGAAAGTATCCGAAACAAGCAAGACCAACCAGACCGCAAAGTGCAAAGGCTATCAGCCTGAGGATAGAGTTGTTGAATTTATCTCCCTTTTTGAGTGGGCTGATAAACCCGCCCACAAGAGAGGCCAGCGCATAGCAGGCAAGGAAGAAAATCACAGCGATAAGCACAAAATCCACCACACCTACCGCACCACCTGTAAGATCCAGACCAAAATAACCTCCCAAACCCAGTGCAGTCTTTGCGTTTGTCCATATGGCCAGCAATATGCCTCCTGCCAATGAACATGCGGCAACGCCTATTTCCCAACGGCCATGGGCACTGCGTGCATCTATCATGGCAAATATCAGCGCCAGCAGCACCAGCACCCCTACACCTATCATCATATGAATATCCTCCTACGCTTTATGCATACACTATAACACTTATTAACAAAATATTCCATCCTGTCCTTCACCCGCAAAAAGAAAAAGCGGCAAAAGCCGCTTTTTCGATATTATGCTTATTATCTTTCCTCGCGGAAGTAAGGCAGGCCCAAATGTGCGGGGGGCTGATCGTCTCTGCTGCGCCTCATGGATACAACGATCAAAACTACTACGGTGACCAGATAAGGCAGCATCTTGAATATTTCCTGAGAGCTTCTGGTAAGGCCGGGAATGTAGAAATACAGCCAGAACAGCATGCCAAACAGGTAGGAACCCCATATACTGCGCTTGGGCTTCCAGGTGGTGAATATTACCAGAGCTACCGCCAGCCAGCCCAGACGCTCGATGCCGCCATCACTGTCCCAGGTACCCTTGGTATAGTCCATTACGTAGTACAGGCCGCCCAGGCCGGATATACCGGCACCAATACAGGTAGCAAGGTACTTATATCTGGTTACATTGATACCGGCGGCGTCCGCGGTGGCAGGGCTTTCGCCCACAGCGCGAAGGTTGAGACCGACGCTGGTCTTGTTGAGGAACCAGTTCATCAGTATGGCCAGTATCAACGCAAGGTATACCATAAAGCCAAAGGCAGATAGCAATACACCCACATCGCCCCACTGAGCAAATATCTCGGGGGTTTTGCGGAATGCCGCACTGGTAGCGGCTACATTTATCTGACCTACACCGCCTGCCAGCTTGTTGAGGGAGCCGCCAAAGAAGTTGGCAAAGCCGCCTGCGAATATGGTGAGGGTAAGACCGGTAACGTTCTGATTAGCTCGGAGAGTAATTGTCAGGGAGCTGAAAATCAAACCGCCTGCCATGGATGCCAGAAACGCACACAGCATGGCGATCAATATGCACATAAATGCGCTGGGCTCAGGATTGGCCATTTCATAGTAGAACGCACCCATAAGTCCGCATATACCGCCAAGGTACATTATGCCGGGAACGCCCAGGTTAAGGTTGCCGACCTTTTCGGTGACTATCTCACCTACCGCGCCAAACATTATAACCGTTCCGAATACTACTGCAGCCTGTATAAGAGCAATTAACTGACCCATTATTTTGTCTCCTCCTTGCTGCCGCGGATTTTGACCTTATAGTTGATAAAGAACTCGCTGCCAAGAATGAAGAACAGGATGATACCGGTTATCATATTGGAAACGTAGTCGTTCAGGTTGTAGCGGGAAGCAATTTCTATTGCGCCCTTTTCAAAGAACACAAGCAATGCCGATATGAGTATCATAACGAAAGAGTTGAACTTTGCAAGCCAGCAAACGATGATGGCAGTGAAGCCCTGACCGCCTGCGGTACTGGTAGAGATGGTGTGGCTTGCACCGGCAACTGCAATAAAGCCTGCAACGCCGCACAGTGCGCCGGATATTGCCATAGTGCGCATGATGACCTTTTTAACGTTTATTGCTGCATAGCGCGCTGTGTTTTCGCTTTCACCTACTACGGCGATCTCGTAGCCCTGCTTGGAGTAGTTCAGGTACAGATACATACCCACCACCAGCAGCATTACGATTATAACGTTAAGGGTGTACGCCTGTCCGAATATCTGGGGGAACCAGCCCGCCTGAGTACGAGAGTTTATAATGCCTACGGTGTTAGAGCCAAAGGGATTTTCCCACTTTGCAACAAAGAATGAGGTTATCTGTATGGCGATATAGTTCATCATCAGTGTGAACAGGGTTTCGTTGGTATTCCACTTAGCCTTGAACAGACCGGGAATGAAACCCCAGATACCACCTGCTATCATGCTGCCTATCAGCATGATGACCAGCAGAGGAATGGTGGGAACAGTCTTGCCCAGATAGATCATGCAGGCAGCGGACACTATACCACCCATCAATATCTGGCCTTCTGCGCCGATGTTCCAAAACTTCATCTTAAATGCCGGAGCAAGGCCTATGGCTATGCACAGCAGCATCATAGTATCGCGAATTGTTACCCAGGAACGCTTTGTGGTGCCGAATGCGCCCTCGAACATCGCTCCGTATACCTTCAGAGGGTTCAGCTTAACTATTGCAAAGATTATGACAGCACATACTATCAGAGACAGCACTACTGCTAAGAGCCTTATGCCCCATGCCTTGCCGCGGGCCATTTCGCCCCGCTTGGATATGCGGAAGAGGGGTTCTTTGCTTTCTATTTTCATGCTTCTTCCTCCTGTCCCAAATGGGTCATCAGCAGACCCACTTCTTCTTTCTTTGCAGTTCGGCCATCAACAATGCCGCTGACCTTGCCTGCGCACAGCACCAGTATCCTGTCGCACAGTTCAAGCAAAACGTCAAGGTCCTCACCAACGTACATTACCGCAACGCCCTGCTTTTTCTGTTCATTCAGCAGGTGATAGATGGTGTAGGAGGTATTGATATCCAGACCACGCACAGCATAGGCAGTCATAAGAAGCGAAGGATTGGCAGCTATTTCGCGGCCTACCAGAACCTTCTGGATGTTACCGCCGGACATACGGCGCACAGGTGCGCTGAGGCCGGGGGTCATAACCTGCAGCTCTTCCACTACCTTTTCCGCCATGCCCTTGGGAGCCTTGCGGTCTGTGAATATGGATCGGCCGTTGCCATAGGTACGAAGCATCATGTTATCGGGTATGCTCATGCTGCCCACAAGGCCCATGCCCAAACGATCTTCAGGCACAAATGCGCTGCGGACACCCATTTTCTTTATATCCATGGAGTTGCATCCCGCAAGTTCTACTGCATTGTCTGTATCCATGGCGGTATACATCATGCTGCTGCCGGGCTCTACTATCTGCAGACCCGCTATGGCCTCCAGCAGTTCCTTCTGGCCGGAGCCGGATATACCGGCAATACCCAGAATCTCGCCGCCGTACGCGGTGAAGGATACCTTATCCAGCTTCTTTACTCCGTCACCATCCAGCACGGTAAGATCCTTTACAACAAGGCACTCACGTACGTTTTCAGGCTCAGGCCTGTCGATATTGAGGGATACCGCACGGCCTACCATCATATCGGTAAGCTGCTGAGGGTTGGTATCACAGGTAGCTATATCGCCAATATAATGGCCCTTGCGCAGAACCGCTACGCGATCGGAAATTTCCATAACCTCGTGGAGCTTATGGGTAATTATGACGATGGACTTGCCATCCGCCTTCATGTTGCGCATAACATCAAAGAGCATATTGGTCTCCTGAGGTGTAAGCACGGCGGTAGGTTCATCCAGTATCAGTATATCCGCTCCTCTGTACAGCACCTTAACTATCTCAAGGGTCTGCTTTTCGGATACTGACATATCGTATACCTTCTTGTAGGGTTCCACAACGAAGCCGTAACGGTCGCATATTTCCTTTACGCGGGCCGCAACGGACTTAAGGTCTACAAGACGGTTTTCATTCAAGCCAAGTATGATGTTTTCGGCGGCGGTCAGCACGGGCACCAGCTTAAAGTGCTGATGGATCATACCTATACGAAGGTTAAATGCATCTCGGGGAGAGGCAATGCTGACTTCTTTTCCGTCTACAAATATCTGACCGCTGTCGGGCAGATATATGCCGGAAAGCATATTCATGAGGGTGGTCTTACCGCTGCCGTTTTCCCCCAGCAGAGAAAGAATTTCTCCTTTGTGGATATCCAGGCAGACCTTGTCATTGGCTACGAGGGGGCCGAAGGTCTTGGTAATATTCACCATTTGGACTGCTTTATTCGTTTCCAAACTGGGACATCCTTTCTGCTTTCTCATATGAATCAAAGAAAGCCTATAATTAAAAAATGAAGGAATTAAAAGATAAAATCAAATTATTATCGAAATAAAGTATAGAAATGCTTGATATTTAAAGGATAATGGGGAGAGGCGGGTCTCCGCCCCTCCCTCATTTAAGCTAAGATTTAGTTGAGCTCGGTGATGCCATCGATGCGCAGTGCGAAGTAGGGAGCGCTGCGATGTACGGACTCCTGGAATACGCCGTCTACGATAGCTTCAGCGGTGTCGTTTACCCAGTCGCCATCGGTATCGAGAGCGAATGCAGTGGTAACGGCTTCGCCGCCTACGGTAAAGGTAGCGGTATCAAATACGTTGATAGAGCCATCCTTCAGGCCTGCCCAAGCGGCGTCAACAGCTTCCTGAGTGCCTGCTGCGCAGCTCTCGCCCAGAGCGGAGATCATAACAGCGTCATCAGCGGCGCCGATAGCGAAGTCAACGGGAACCTTGCCGGTCTCAAGGAACTGGCCTACAACTGCGGAGTACAGAGCAGCCCAGTTATTCTGAGCGGAAGTCAGAGCAGCGGTGGGAGCTACGGACAGCATGTCGATGTTGTAGCCTACGCTGTAGCATACCTTACCGCCATCCAGCTGAGCCTGTACGGCAGAGGGAGCACCGGTGGAGTCGGCGTGCTGACCAATGATTACGCAGCCCTTACCTACCAGAGCGTTGGCAGCTTCGGCTTCTGCGGTGGGATCATACCAGGAGTTGGTGTACTGAACATCCATGTGTACATCGGGTACGATGGACTTGATGCCGAGGAAGAATCCGGTGTAGCCGGAAACTACTTCTGCATAGGGGTAAGCGCCAACATAGCCTACATAGGGATCAGATACGGTGCCTGCATCCATGAGCTCCTTGAGCTTCATACCGGCTACGATACCGGATACATAGCGGCTCTGGAAGGTGTAGGGGAACATATTGCCTACGTTGTCAAGGTTTTCGAAAGCGGCGGTGTCACCGGTAGCAGCTACGAACTGTACTTCGGGATACTCGCGGGCAGCCTGCATCATGAAGGACTGATGACCGTAGGAATCGGAGATGATCAGGGTGCAGCCCTGCTCTACAAGGTCAACTGCGGTGTCATAGCAGGTTTCATCCTCGGGGATGTTGTACTTATAGATGACCTGATCGTCAGTCAGACCATGGGCGGCCTTTGCGCCTTCCATACCATCGATATGAGCTACGTCATAACCGGAGTTCTCGTCATGTACGAGAATAACGCCGATCTTAACAGCAGCTTCCTCAGCGGGAGCTTCTTCTACTACAGCTTCCTCAGCGGGAGCTTCTTCAACGGCGGGAGCTTCTTCTGCAGCGGGAGCAGCACATGCTACCAGGCTGAGAGCAAGAACCAGAGTCAGAATAACAGCTACGAGTTTCTTCATGTGGTTTTTTCCTCCTTATAAGTTTGTTGCTTTATATTTAGCCGAATGTGATTTGCGGCGTGCAACCATGAAAGATATGCCTAACAATTATTGTATGCTACATACATATTTTCTTACAAACATCGCTCTGTGTCAATATTCGCTTTTTTGAGCAATGTTCGTAATTTTTTTACAGTATGCCGCTTTTCTCCAGTGCGTCCAGGCTGGGTTCGCACATTGTGGGCTTTCCTGCGGCCTTCAGGGCGTTCTTTACGTCCTTAAGTCCGCCGCCGGTGCTGATAACGGTTACGGTCTCATTGGACTTAATAATGCCGTCAGCTACCGCCTGACGTACACCTGCGGTGGCAGTAACGCCGGCAGGTTCGCCAAACACGCCCTCGGTGCGGCCAAGCACCCGCATGGTGTCCAATATCTGGTCGTCGCTTACCGCTACCCATACGCCGCCGGAAGCCTCAACAGCACGCAGCGCTTTCCTGGGATTGCGGGGAACGCCTACGGCGATGGAGTCCGCAAGAGTATTTTCCTCGGCGGGGATAAGCTCTCGGCCTTCACGGGCAGCGTCCACAAAGGGGCAGCAGCCGGTGGACTGTACGCCCAGGATCTTGGGGATGCGGTCTATCATGCCCAACTGATACAGGTCATTAAAGCCATTGTATACGCCGCCGATGGTGCAGCCATCGCCTACGGAGCATGCTACCCAATCGGTGACCTGCCAGTTGAGCTGCTCTGCGATCTCCAGCGCAACGGTCTTTTTGCCCTCGGTAAGTATGGGGTTGATGCCCGCATTGCGGTTATACCAACCGTATTTGTCTATTGCGGCACGGGAAAGGTCAAAGGTAGCCTTATAGTCGCCAAGAACGGATACTACCTTTGCGCCGAACACCAGCAGCTGAGCCAGCTTGCCCTCGGGGGCGCGACTGGGTACGAATATAACGGTTTTAATGCCCATACGGGCGGCATTGCCCGCGCAGGAAGAGGCAGCGTTGCCGGTGGAGGAGCAGGAAATGGTATCATATCCCAGCTCAACAGCCTTGGCAACCGCCACGCCGCTGGCCCTGTCCTTGAGGGAAGCAGTGGGGTTGATGCCGTCGTCCTTAATGTAGAGGCACTTGAGCCCCAGCTCATCGCCCAAGCGGTTGGATTTGTACAGAGGAGTCCAGCCTACTCTCAGGAAAGGTGAAAAATCCCTGTCCTTAAGGGGCATAAGGGCCTTGTAGCGCCACATGCTGTTGTCGCGGCAGTTTGCCAATATCTCGCGGGAAAGGGTATTCTTTTTGATATAGTCATAATCGAAAACTATATCAAGTATGCCCTTCTCGCCGCAGCAGGGGCAGGTCATAAGCTCGGTGTAAGGGAATTCTTTTCCGCAGATGGTACAGCGATAGCCTAAAATGTGCTTCATTTATCCATTGCTCCTTGATAAATTGTTATATATATGGAAATTAATTCAAATTTTCAAAGGTTATTGAGTAAAATGACTTATTATGCTACAATTTAACAAATTGTGAAACAATTGTGATTTTTGCATCTTCAAAAACAGGAGGATATATGCAGGATACTTTTAAAAAGGGCCTTGGAGACCGCTATGACGGCTGGCGGGTAAGAAACGTAGACGCCGTATTTAACGTTATACCCTTCATTATGCGCACCCGCATGGATTCGCAGAATCTTTTTGAGGAGAATATTCCGATAGAAAATATCGAAAAATTTATCCGTAAGCACCGTGAAGATATGCCGGATCTTACCTTTATGCACGTTATCATTGCGGCGCTTATAAGGATGATTGCCGTAAAGCCTTATCTTAACCGCTTTATTATGTGGAATAAGATATATGCCCGCAACACCATAAGCCTTTCGCTGATGATAAAGCGCAAGCACAGCAACGTGGAAACCAACGTTAAGCCGGAATTTGCCCCCACAGCCACCCTTACCGACGTTGTAAATACAATGAACCAGCTGGTGAACCAGAATCTGGAGGATGACGCCAACAACAACATGGATAAGCTGGCGGGCCTCTTTGGCTACATCCCCGCATTCCTGCTGAGGTTTGTAATATGGCTGGTGCGCTGGATGGATAACTTTGGCATCCTTCCCCGCTTCATCAACCGGCTCAGCCCCTTCCACTGCAGCGCCTTCCTCACCAACGTTGGCTCTGTGGGCATCGGCCCCATCTACCATCACCTGTATGAGTTCGGCACCTGCTCTTTCTTTACCGCCATGGGCACCAAGCACAAATTCCATACCGTTGGTCCCAACGGCGAGCGGGTTGAAAAGCGTTTTATAGGGCTTAAGTTCGTAACGGATGAGCGCATATGCGACGGCGAATACTACGCAAGCGCCATGAAGGTACTCAGAAGACTGCTGAATGATCCGGAACTGCTTATGGTTCCTCCCGAGAGTATCCCCATCGATGACGGTGTTCCCAGGAAAAAGCTTAAGGTCAAAAATGATTGATAAAACAGAACTTTTTAAGAAATATCCGGCGGGCGGTAAACCCGCCGGTATTGTTTTGCCTTTTCCAAAGACGGCCACATACAGCGGCCGCCTTTGTGTTTTGTGTGAATATTACAGGCTCTCGAGAACGCCGGTAGCAGCGTTGAATTCTTCGATGAGCTTATCAAGCTCGTCGGCCTGTGCATGCATGTCGGTCCAGTAGTGCTCGTCATACCACTGCTGGTTGATCTCCTCGTAGGTCTTGCCCTGCTGCTCAACCCAGGTGTAGTACTTGAGGTTGTGTACGCGCTTGCGGTCCTCGTAGGTGAGCTCCTGCATGTTGTCGGTGCGGATGCCCTTGAGGTGCTGTGCATAGTCCACGGCGGCGGCAAGCTCGCTGTATGCGCCCTGCTGCTCGTTCAGCTCGTCGATACGGCTGGTGTACATGATGGCGGAGTCGGTAGCAACGGTGGCTACTACGTCATCAGAGGTCAGCTCATAGTACTTGGCGAACTTGATGCAGCACAGTACGTTGGCGATACCGGAAATGCCAAGGAAGCTCAGCTTTTCTACGGTCTCAGCGGGGATGCCCTGCTTTTCGATCAGGTACTTCTTGCCCTCTTCGGTGTTGAAGAGGCGGAGCAGGTTCTGGGAATCGTCATCGTCAATGGCAACAACCATGTCGGTGTTCTTTACGT
>X73_One_humped_Camel__coassemble_429_pt1 | contig 10578 bp, 9 predicted proteins | sample X73_One_humped_Camel__metabat2_high_PE_013 | metagenome-assembled genome bin X73_One_humped_Camel
CCCCGGGCCAGTATCGCTGGAATATCCCGGCAAAGGCTCCTGCCAGCCACGGTGCGGATACCCCCTTGGGGGCGGAAAGAATGGTCTCCATTACCTCCCGCATGTATGCGTCCACGGTTTTGCCGTCGCCGTATTGTAGGGCGAGGCTCAGCTGCCTTCTTACAAGGCACTCCATGCAATGTGCGTCAAACTGCATAATTTTTACTCTCCGAAATATTCCTTTATTTCTGTCATCCTGCCGCTCTGATTCACATGGAAGGGACAGCGGCCGTCGCAGTGGCCGCAGGCTATGCAGTCCCCCGCCTTTTTGTCAAGGGTAAGGTAATGTTCCCTTGCAAGGTTATCCCCGATGCGGGCAAGGTCGTAGTATTTGTTGATAAGGGCAACGTCCAGCCCCGCGGGGCAGGGATGGCAATGCTTGCAATATACGCAGCGGCCCATGTTATGTTTTGGCGCAAGGGTGCTTATTATGGAATAATCCCGCTGCTCTGGGGTGCTTTCAAAGTATGACAGCACCTCCTCCGCCTCTTTAAGGCTTCCAAAGCCCGGCAGCACGCTTACTACCCCCGGCTTATCCAGGGCATACTGTATGCACTGGGCATGGGTGAGGGCATGGCCGAAGGGAGAACGCTGCGCATTCAGCAGCTGCCCGCCGCTGAAGGGCTTCATTACGGTTATGCCCACGCCCTCCCGCTGACAGCGGCAGTACATTTCATGGCGCTCGGCGCTTTCGCCCTTGCCGTAATCCCCCCTGTCGTATTCCCCCTGACCAAGGTCATACAGAGGATTGATGCTGAACATGAGTATATCCACGATGCCCATATCCAGCACCCTGTTTACCACGGAGGGAGTATGGGAGGAAAAGCCTATCTGGCGAACAACGCCCTTGGCCTTCTGCTCCATGATGTAATCCAGCACGCCGTTGTTTATGTATGTTTGAAGGTCCTTGTCCTCATCCAGGCAGTGGATAAAGCCAAAGTCCACATAGTCCGTCTGCAATAGCTTCAGCTGCCATTCAAAGGACTCCTTAATCTTTTCAAGGTCGGTGGTCCAGCCGTACTCCCCGCCGTCGGTATATACCGCGCCGAAATGCACCTGCAGATATACCTTGTCCCGCACGTCCTTGAGGGCCTCGCCGTATGCGCCGAACACCGCACCGTGGCCCCCCGCCATGTCAAACATATTGACCCCCAGCTCATACGCCCTGCGTATGGTGCGGAGCATCTCCTCATGGGGCTGGCGGCCTATTACCGCCGAGCCCATTCCTACGACGCCTATTTTGTGCCCGCCGTGGGGCAGTACGCGATATTCCATAGCTTTCTCCCTGCTGTTTTATTCCTTAACCACGCCTAAGCGCTGTATTCCGTAATACTCAAAGCATTTGACGGCGTGCTCATCTATCCGCTCACCGCACACCAGTATGGGCACGGCGGGTGGGCAGCCTACGCTTGCGGCCCCAAGTACGCGGCCTATGCTGTCTTTCACCGGCAGCATCTCCATGGGCGCAAGTGCCGCATCCCTTATAGACAGCACCCTCTCCCCTTTTGCGAAGGCAGGGGGCGGCGGCAGGAGTATCCTTTTGTGCCGTATGCTCAAAAGGGCGGCCTCAAGGCGGCTAAGCCCCTCCTCCCCGGTTTCCGGGGAAAGCATAAATACGATGTAGTCGGGATCCGCAAACTCGCATATTATGCCCTGCGCCCCAAGCATCTGTGCCAGCTCTGTGCCATGGTATCCCATGGGCTTTGTTTTTACCGTTATCTTCAGGGGCTCATCCCCGTAAAGCTCAAGGCAGCTTTCCTTAAGTTTCGCCTTCAGCTCATCCACTCTGGGGATAAAGCACCCAAGTTTTTCCCCGTACCCTTCAAGGTACAGGTTGGCCCTGTCCAGTGACTGCAATATAAGATAAGAAGGGCTGGTGGAGCCGAACAGGCTGAGGGAATTCTTAGCCTGTAAAGTAATATCGGCCGGTACGCTGTCCGAAATATGCAGATACGCGCCCCCCGTCAGCACGGGCAGGGTCTTATGGGCGGAGGAACAGCACATGTCCGCCCCAAGGTCTATGGGAAAGCGGGACTCACTCAAAAACCTCAGGTACGCCCCATGGGCGTTGTCCACCAGCAGCAGTATGTCATGCTTTCTGCACACCTTGGCTATGGCGGCAATATCCGCGGTATTTCCAAGGTAATCGGGGCTGGTGATGTATACCGCCGCAGGCTTGTCAGCCGCCGTAGTCAGTATTTCCTCCAGCTCTTCACCTGTGATATTGCAGGAAAGATAGCTGTCCCCCTCCCCGGGATACAGCCACATCACCTCAAGGCCCAGCAGTGCCGCCCCGCTCAAAAACGCCTTGTGGGCATTGCGCCCCGCGGCGATAAGGGGCTTTTTCCCCTTTGCCATTGCATGCAGCATGGCAAGGTGCAGCATGGCCTTTATGCACTGGGATGACCCCTCGGTGGAATAGAGGGTATTACAGCCGAAGAGAGAGCTTGCGTTCTGCTCACTCTGGGCGATTATGCCCTCCGCCTCATACAGGCTGTCCGCCCCGGGTATCTCTGTGATGTCGAATTTTTCCATACCTAAAAGGGGTGCCCCTTTATGCCCTGGCATATGCAGCCGCAGCGGGTCCCCTTGGATGTAGCTGTTTACAAAGTCACAGATGGGTGTGTTCATGTTTATACTCTATGTCTTTTGTTTTGTTGAGTGATTATCAGGTGTTTATGCCTGCTCGAAATGTCGAGAAAAGAGTAAGAGGATTAATTATCTATTCCCAACCCGCCGCCCTTTTAAGGTGGCTTTTCCTACGGAAAAGCGGAACGGCCTGTCCGGACAATGAAGTGTCATTGCGAGGAGCAAAGCGACGCGGCAATACGCATCCTTTTTGCTGTTTATGCTTCCGCAGGCTTTGGGCTTGTGGCATGGGATGGATTATCTATACCCGCCCGCCGCCCTTTTATGGTATGTTTTCCCTTACGGGAAAACAGGGCGCGCTATCGCAGGTATTGGATATAAATCACGTTTTCTTTTTTAGGGTGAGGAATGATTCCCATACCCCGGCTTCGCCCATAGGCGAAGCTACATTAAAGGGTGGTGGGTGGGTTTAGATAAATCAACCCTTTATCTTTCCCCTTTGCGTCTCCGACGGAGCACGGACTGCCTCGCCATCCTGTGGGATGGCTCGCAATGACACACCCAAGCTTCGTCAGCACTTCCACTTCTCCCGCAAGGGAGAAGTATCCTTAAAGGGTGGTGGGTGGGTTTAGATAATTACTCCCCCAGCGCCCTTGCCACCGCCACCATGATGGCGCACTCCATGCGCTTTTTAAAGAGGGTGCATCCCTTCTCGTATATGCCGGTCACTTTGCCTGTTGCGTGGTAGGCGTTGGCGGCGCAGCCGCCGGAGCAGTACAGCCTTGCCCAGCAGTCACGGCATTCGGGATGGGCGTATACGTTGCAGGAGGCGAACTCGTTCTGTATATCGGTATTGTCAACGCCCTTCCAGATATCCCCCAGCTTAAACCGCTCCTCGCCAACAAACTGGTGGCAGGGATAAAGGTCGCCCCAGGGGGTGACTGCCATGTATTCCGTGCCGCTGCCGCAGCCGGATATGCGCTTGTATATGCAGGGACCGCCGGACAGGTCTATCATGTAATGGTAGAAGGTGAAGGGCCTTCCCTCCCTGTCACGCTGAAGCATCAGCTCCGCCAGCTTTTCATACTGGTCCATGACTACGGCCATGTCCTCCTCGGTAAGGCCGGCGGGGTCTCCCTCGGCGCACACCACAGGCTCCATGCTCAGCTCATTGAACCCAAGGTCAAGCATCTGCTGAATGTCCTTTAAAAAGTCGGGATTTGCGTGGGTAAAGGTGCCCCGCATGTAGTACTCTTTGCCGCCCCTGGCTTCCACGAACTTTTGAAACTTGGGCACTATATTGTCCCAGCTGCCTTTGCCCGCATAGTCCACACGGTATCTGTCGTGTATCTCCTTGCGGCCGTCCAGGCTCAGCACCACGTTGCTGCATTCCCTGTTGGCAAAGTCGATAACATCGTCATCCACAAGTACGCCGTTGGTGGTGAGGGTAAAGCGGAAGTTTTTGCCCCGCTCCTTTTCCACGCTCCTTGCGTATGCCACAAGGTCCTTTACCACCTGGAAGTTCATCAGCGGCTCGCCGCCGAAAAAGTCCACCTCAAGGTTGCGCCTGCTGCCGGAGTTTTCCATAAGGAAGTCCAGCGCCCGCTTGCCCACCTCAAAGCTCATCACAGCTCTATCACCGTGATACTTGCCCTGGCTTGCAAAGCAGTATGAGCAGTTAAGGTTGCAGGTGTGGGCAACGTGAAGGCACAGCGCCTTTACCACCCCCGCTGTCTTCTGCTTAAGCTTATTCGCCATAGGCTCAAAGGTATCCTCGGCAAACAGCCTGCCCTCATCCTTGAGGGCCTGCACCTGGGCATAGCATTCCTCTATGTCCTCAGGGGTAATGTCATTGCGGCCGCAGTATTTCTCATTCATTGCGGCAATGACTTTATCCTTTGAGTTTTCCTCAAACATGGCGATGATGTCATATGCCACCTCGTCCACAGCGTGAACAGAGCCGGAGCATACATCCAGCACGATATTGTAGCCGCCCAGTTTATATTGATGGATCATTGTTTTTCTCCTCTATAAGAAAAAATGCCACCGAAGTGGCATTTTGCTCAGTGCAATTACTTGCTTTCCTTAGCGCTTTCGCACTTCTGGTTTGCGATACCGCAGCTGGTCTTGCATGCGGACTGGCAGGAAGTCTGGCATTCGCCGCAGCCGCCGTTCTTTGCGCTCTCGCAGAGGTTGCGGGTGTTCAAAGTTTTGATATGTTCCATACTGTCACCTTCTATCCAAAGATTCTTGATTATACTTTAGCATACCCCGCCAATCGTGTCAACGAAAGGAGGAGATTCTTGCTTGTATTTGGGTGGTTTTTATCTCGTACCACGGATCGGCTTTTACCTTTAGGGGCTCCCCCTCCCCTTTGGATCCGCTTGATTATGTTATCCCATATAAGACAAACAGCAGTCCATTACGGGCTGCCATTTGCCTTATATATTGGTATTGATGGAGCTAAGTTTAGTCTCTGCCGGAACGATACCTGTCGATAAGCACCGCGAGAATGATGATGCTGCCCTTTACAAGCTTCTTGTAGAAGGCTTCAACGCTCAGAAGGTCCATACCGTTGTTGATAACCGCTATCATCATAGCGCCGATCAGCATATCGCGAACCTTACCGATGCCGCCTGCCATACTTACGCCGCCTACGATGCAGCCGGCGATGGCGTCCATCTCGTAACCTTCACCAACGGTGGGAGACGCGGACTTAAGACGGGAAGCAAGCAGAGTACCTGCAAGACCAACCAGTACGCCTTCCAGCAGGTAGGCCTTGATCTTTATCCAGTCTACGTTTATACCTGCAACCTTTGCGGCCTCTGTGTTGGAGCCGATAGCGTAAATGTATCTGCCCATGGGCCTCTTGGTCAGTATATAGCCTACAACGATGGCCACGATTACAAATATTACAACCAGCCAAGGAATCTTGCCCCAGGGGTCGATGGTAGCGCTGCCCAGATAGTTGAAGCCGTCGGGGAACTTACCAACAGGCATACCGTGAGCAACTATCATTGCAAGGCCGCGGCCAATGGACATGGTGCCCATGGTTACGATGAAGGGAGGGATCTTACCCTTTGCAATAATGAAGCCGTTTACAAATCCGATCACCGCACCAATGCCGATACCTACTGCATAACCTACAACAGGATGCATGCCAAGGCCTGTGGCGTTCAGGGAAACCACCATACCGGCGCTTACGCCGGACAGCGCGAACACAGAGCCCAGAGAAAGGTCTATACCGCCCATGATTATCAGGCAGCCCATGCCCAGAGTTGCAATACCAATACAGGACAGCTGCCTGAGTATGGTAATAAGGTTGCCGTATGTAAGGAAGTTAGGCGTTACAATGGAAAGCAATGCAGACAGAAATACCAGGCATATAACTATACCGTAATTTTGCGCAATTTTCTTTAATTTAATCGCTTTATTCATAATAATAAACTCCTCTATCCTACCGCACCAATGGCAGCGTGCATAATGTTCTCCGCCGTAGCATCATCCCTGTCGATAACCGCAGTAACAACGCCTTCGTGCATTACTACTATGCGGTCGCTCATTCCCATTACCTCCGGCAGCTCAGAGGATACCATGATAATGGACTTGCCCTGCTGTGCCAGCTGAGATATGAGCAAATGTATATCGGACTTTGTCTTAACGTCTATGCCTCGGGTGGGCTCGTCTACGATGATAACCTGAGGATCTGCGCTAAGAACACGGGATACAACAACTTTTTGCTGGTTGCCGCCGGAAAGGTTGGCGCACAGCTGAGCGTGTGATGAACACTTGATGTTCAGCTTTCCAACGTACTGATCATTCTGGGCTTTTTCCTTGCTCTTTACTATGGAGCCGCCCTTTACACACTTATCGTAGCTGGACACCAGTATGTTGTCCTTAACGGACAGCTTTGCCAGTATGCCCTTGCGCTTACGGTCTTCGGGAACCATCAGTATGCCGTTTTTCAGTGCTTCGGTAGGCAGATTGTTTACTATCTTCTGTCCATTGAGAACCAGCGCGCCGCCATCCAGCTTGCGCAGGCCCATTATGGCTTCCATCAGCTCGGTGCGTCCGGCGCCCATAAGTCCCGCAAAGCCCAGGATCTCGCCTTTGCGCAGGGTGAAGTTTACGTTCTCAAAGCATCCCTTGCAGCAAAGATCCTTTGCCTCCAGCACCACGTCGCCGATCTCACTCTCCAGCTTGGGGAACAGCTCGTTTACGTCGCGGTCTACCATCATGCGTATGAGTTCGGGCTGAGGCAGGCCCTCCAGCTTGCCGCTGTGTATGAAGTGTCCGTCGCGAAGAACCGTTACCGAGTCGCACACGTCATAGATTTCTTCCATTTTATGGGAGATGTAAATAATAGATTTGCCCTCGCTCCTCAAGGACCTGATTTTTGAGAGGAGATATTGTATTTCCGCATCACTAAGAGCCGATGTAGGCTCGTCCATAATGATGATCTTTGCGTTGTAAGAAATTGCCTTTACTATTTCAACAAGCTGCTGCTTTGCAACGGACAGCTCGCCTATACGGGTGCGGGGATCTATCTTAACCCCCAGCTTTTCAAGCAATTCTGCCGAATCGTTGTACATCTTCTTAAAGTCAACTTCGCCCAGCTTGTTGCGGGGTTCACGGCCTAAAAAGATATTTTCCATGACTGTCATGGTCTGTACCTGATTCAATTCCTGGAATATCATACTGATACCGGAATTAAGTGCATCCCTGATGGATGTGAAAGTTACAGGCTTTCCTTCAAATATTATCTGTCCTTTATCCGGAGAATGTATACCGATAAGGATTTTCATAAGGGTGCTCTTTCCCGCGCCGTTTTCGCCCACCAGCGCATGTACTTCACCCTTTTTTAAACTAAATGAAACATCATCCAGCGCATGTACACCGTCGAAGCGCTTGTCTATGTGTTCCATCTGCAGAATCAACTCTTGACTCACCAGCATTCCTCCTTGCGCGCCACTTGAATCGATAGTCGCTGCAAAGCCGGTTTTGCCCGGCTTTGCAGCTTCCATCAGTTTAGATACTATGTTTTTTTGAATGGATGATTAGAAGTACTTAGCGGCCAGTGCGTCACGCTCAGCAGCCCTAGCTTCGAACTCAGCCAGGTTGTCAGCGGTAACCAGCTCGAAGGGTACGAAGAAGTCTTCTACTGCGTTGCCCTTGGCAGCTTCAATAGCAACCCTCAGAGCGTTGGAGCCCTGACCGATACCATCCTGCCATACGGTGCAAGCGGCTACGCCGTTCTTTACATGGTCCATCATGATGGGGTCACAGTCGATACCGCCCAGGAGGATCTTGCCGGTCATGCCAGCATTCTCGATAGCGGTGATGGCACCAAAGGCCTGGTTGTCACACATGTGAGCCAGTACGCCGAATTCCTGACCGGCCTGGAGCCAGTTCTCAACCAGAGTCAGGGTCTCGTCAGCGGACCAGTTTGCGGTGTCATGGATTACGAGCTCAGCGGAGGGAACTTCGGCCAGAGCCTTGTTGAAGCCTTCTGCACGAGCGATCTGAGCGGAGTGGCCCAGAGCGGCGTCTACGTATGCAACCTTAGCATTCTCGCCAGCGATGGAGAGGAGGTACTGCATCTCGAGGTAGCCGGACTCAACGTCATCGGAACCTACGTGAGCGGTGTTGTTGGTGCTGTCAGTACCGGTGTTTACGGTGATGATGGGTACACCAGCTTCTGCGGCGTAGTCTACGGCACCGGCGCTCTGAGTCATATCAACGGGGTTGATGATGATGGCGTCAACACCCTGGGATACGAAGGTCTCTACCTGAGACAGCTGAGTAGCTGCATCATAGTCTGCGAATACTACTTCAACTTCTACATCGGGAGCTTCGGTTTCCTGGTAGTTGTAGATACCACTTACGAGGTAATGAACGAAACCAGTCTCGTCGCCCTGCATGGTGCAGCCGATAACGATCTTATCATCAGCAGCAGGAGCTTCTTCTACTACAGCTTCTTCTACAGGAGCTTCTACGGGAGCTTCTTCAGCAGCGGGGGCAGCGCATCCGGCTACGAGCATAAGCAGTGCCATCAGCAGAGCGATTGCGGTTGATACCTTTTTCATTCTTCTTTCTCCTTTGAATTAGTTTTGTTATATATGGCGAGAATCGCCAAAATTCATATTTTCGAGAGGCATTCAAACGTGTGTTTTTACAAATTATAACTTATATTTTACATTTTGTAAATACTTGCGTGAGATTTTGCGTTTAAATTTATATTGTCTATGAATATTAACACATAACATGTACTTTCGATTTGTTGTATTCCTTTTTTCTCACCCTTGCCGCATTTCTCAAATTTTCCCAGTAATCTAGGCCTTATCCTTAATTTGCCATAATATTATCAAATTTCCTCGGCTTCAATATCTTGACTAGTTTCTTATTATATAATATGACAATTAAAACCATTTCAAACACTATTCAAACATTTTCTAGTAAAGGAGCGCCATAATAATGCTTAAAGGAATTCCCAATATCATATCTTCAGACATTATGCAGGTTCTTATGAAAATGGGCCACGGCGACGAATTGGTCATTGCCGACGCAAACTTCCCTGCAGCAACCAACGCAAAACGCCTGATCGATGCTTCAGGATGCATGATTCCCGATTTGCTGGATGCCATACTCCAGTTTGTTCCCCTGGATCAGTATGTTAAAGATTCTGTTTTCCTGATGGAAGTAGACACCACCAAGGAACCCCGCCCCGCCATATGGGATAAATACGAAAGCATCATCCGCTCCCACGAGCCTGACTTTAATGACTTTGCTTACCTGCCAAGATTTGACTATTATGACAGAGCACGTGAGGCCTTTGCCGTAATCGCATCCGGTGACGGTTCCCTCAATGCTAACATCATTATCAAAAAGGGCGTGGTAAAATAACCACCCCTCATCTGACACATTTTGTTATAACTCACAATACAAACCCCATCATTTCACTTTAACACGGAGGTACATATGAATAAGATTTCTATCCACTTCGGTTACTGGTATCGCGGCGAAACGCCTGACTACCGTCAGCTGCTGAACAACGTTAAAGCTGCCGGAGCAGACTGCCTTGAAGTTGATCCCCGCATGCTTATGGAACTTCCCGACGGCGAAAGTGCAAAGCTGCTCCAGTACGCAAAGGATCTTGGCCTTGACTTTACCTACTGCGGCGGTCTGCCGCTGGATGCGGATATGGCCAGCGAAGATGAAAAGTCCCGCGAAAAGGGCATCCGCCTCTGCAAGGAAACTCTGGACTTCATCCGCTCCATGGGCGGCAATAATTACGCCGGCGTTCTGTACTCTGTATGGCCCCTCCAGCCCAAGGATATCCTCAAGGATAAGAGCGACTATATAGCACGCAGCGTAGATTCCTTCAAGCAGGTAGCTGCTCACGCAGAAAAACACGACATGTTCGTATCTCAGGAAATCGTAAACCGCTTTGAGCAGTTTATCATTAATACTACTGATGAAGGATTGGACTTCATTGAGCGCGTAGGCAGCCCCAACAACAAGCTGCTGCTGGATATCTTCCATATGAATATCGAGGAAGACGACATCGCGGCCTGCCTGAGAAAAGCCGGCAACCACCTTGGCCACCTCCACGTCGGCGAGTGCAATCGTAAGGTTATAGGTACCGTTCCCAACAGCCGCATGCCCTGGAACGATATCTTTGCCGCACTGAAGGATATCAACTACACCGGTACCATCACTCTGGAATCCTTCGTTTTGATGGGCTCCTCCTTTGCAAAAAATATCTGCCTGTGGCGTGACCTTAGCAACGGCGCAGATGACGCAAAGCTGCTCTCTGATATCACCGCCGGCGTAAGCTTTGTTCGCAGCAAGCTGCAGTAATTACGTTAAAAATATTTGGAGGTTCTCTGCATGACTAAACCTAACAGCGAATTGATCCGCAAAGTATTTAAAGATAATAATGGTATCTTC
>X73_One_humped_Camel__coassemble_434_pt1 | contig 10460 bp, 10 predicted proteins | sample X73_One_humped_Camel__metabat2_high_PE_013 | metagenome-assembled genome bin X73_One_humped_Camel
CACCAATGAGCTGCTGGCGAAGAACGCCGAGACCCTCAAGGAAGGTGCGATCGCCATAGCTGAGGAGAGCGAAAAGAGCATAGTGGACATCGAAACCGTAAAATACACCAACGAGCAGCTTATCGCCACCCTTGACGAGGTGCTCCGCATACAGGATGAGGGCAGGCAGAAGCGCCGCGCCGCCGAGGCGGAGATCGGCCGTATAGAGGCGGAGCTGAAGAGCAAGCTGCTGGATATACGGGGCTAATTCATTAGGAAAGAAGGAACACAATGGGAGATAACCGTTCGCAATTCTCATGGATGGGCGGGCTGCTTGCATGCGCGGCGCTGTTCTTTCTGGGGAGGAGCTTTTTCCCTTCCATACTAAAGACCATACTTACCATAGCCGCCATAGGGATGCTTCTGATAGTGGCGATTATAGCGGTGTTTGTTATCCGTGCCCTGCAAAAGTCCAACACCCCTGAGGCAAAGGAAAAGAAGGATCGGGACGGCATACTTGCCAAGGGACGCAGCAATCTTATGCAGCTTCGCAGCATGACCATGTCCATCAAAAACGAGCAGGTGCGTGCAGCAAGCGAAGAAGTGTGCGGCGCTGTGGACAGCATACTGAAAACCCTCAAGTCCCAGCCCGAGGACATACCCGCTGTGCGCCAGTTTTTCAACTATTATCTGCCCACTATGGGCAAGATACTCACCAAGTTCGTTAAGGTGGAGCAGAGCGGCGTGCCCATGGGGGACATGGCGGATAATGCACTCTCCTGCCTTGGCGACATTAAAAAGGCCATGGAGCGCCAGTACGCAAACCTTTTTGAGGACGACATGCTGGATCTGTCCGTGGAGATGGAGGCCCTGTCCATCGCCGTAAGGCGGGATGGGCTTATCCCTGACGAGGGATTTGAAATGGGAGCAGAGCCCATAAACCTTACCCTGTAGCAGTGGATTTCTTAATAATTAATACCCGTTCAGAGGGACTGATCATATGATCGGTCCCTTTTTGCATAGTTGGACGCAGAAATACCTAGATAAACCACACAAGGCCCATAGGAGGAGATGGATCCGCCTATAGGCCTAATCGGTAGGACCCCAAAGAAAAATTGGGGTGTATCTATTACTGTATTATTGTTCCGGTGAGTTTTTCATAGTACTTTGCAATTGCGCTGTGGTCATCAGAACCACATCCATCAAAGTGGAGCTGCTCCAGCATTTCCTGCACCTGAACAGTCAGAGGGAGGGGGGCACCTACGCCATGACCGGTTTCAATAGCATTGTTCAGGTCTTTTATGTGGAGATCCACACGGAACCCCGGCTTGAAATTGCGGTCCAATATCATAGGTGCTTTTGCGTTCATAACGGTGGATCCGGCAAGTCCGCCTTTTATGGCATTGAAAACTTTTGCAGGATCCACGCCTGCCTTGGTGGCAAGCATCAGGGCTTCTGATACGGCGGCTATGTTCAGCGCAACAACTACCTGATTGGCAAGCTTTGTGGTGTTTCCTGCACCAATATTACCGCAGTATACAACGCTGGAACCCATCACGTTCAAAATATCCTTTACCTGATTAAAGGTTTCTTCCTCTCCTCCTACCATTACAGCCAAAGTGCCGTCGATGGCTTTGGGCTCGCCTCCGGATACGGGAGCGTCAATCATTTTAACGCCTTTTTCTGTGCAGACCTTGCAAATCTCCTGAGAAGCCAGGGGGGCAATAGAACTCATATCTATAAGAATATCGCCTGCTTTAGCTCCTTCAAGTACGCCATCTTTTCCCATTACGGCTGCCTTTACATGAGGAGAATTGGGGACCATGGTGATAACCAACCTGCAAGCCTCAGCCACCTCTCTGGAAGAGTGCGCTTCGGTGGCACCAAAGTCGACCAGTTCCTTAACGTTCGCAAGATTTACATCATACACTACCAGCTCATGACCGGCCCTTATAAGATTTTTTGCCATGGGGCGGCCCATGATTCCAAGGCCTATAAATCCAATTTTCATTAAATCACCTCTTTACTTTGAGTATGCTACTGCCGCTACTGCCTTCGCTGCATATAATGCGTCATCAGAGGAAATGTGGCGGTGGGTTACGGCGCGTACTCCAAAGGGAGGTCTTGATTGAACGTTTACGCCGTATTCTTCTTTTACGCGTTTTACGAATTCGTCAGAAGACATGCCAGTTTTTTCCACATCAAATACTACAAGGTTGGTCTGAACGGAATCCATGCTTATAGTAATACCGTCAGCTTTTGAAATCTCCACAGCAAAGTCATAAGCGTTTTTATGATCTTCTTTCAGACGGTCTACCATGGATTCCAGGGCAACGATACCTGCCGCTGCAATTACGCCTGCCTGGCGCATACCCCCTCCTAGCATCTTTCTGTATTCGCGGGCCTTTTCTATAAATTCAGTGGTTCCGCAGAGCAGAGAACCTACAGGAGCAGACAAACCCTTGGACAAACAGAATGTAACGCTATCAACGTATTTGGTTATTTCGCACACGGGTAGATTCAGATATGTAGCTGCATTAAATAATCTGGCTCCATCCATATGCAGGGGCACACCATGTTCATCAGCAATTTTTCTGTACTCGGCAAGGTAATCCATGGGAATAACGGTTCCGCCGCCGCGATTATGGGAGTTTTCTACGCAAATAAGGCCTGTTTTGGGATAGTGTATATTGCTTTCCCTAAAGGCTTTTCTTACGTCATCAGGCTCCATAATGCCATTATTACCGCTGACACAGTGGGGAATAAGACCGGCAAGACAGGATATGCCACCAACTTCATAGTAGTTAATATGGCAACCAGTTTCCATTATTACTTCTTTTCCCCGTTCGCAGTGAGCAAGAAGAGCCAGAAGATTTCCCATGGTGCCGCTGCTTACGTAGAGTGCAGCTTCTTTGCCGGTTAATTGGGCGGCCATAGCCTCCAGCTTATTTACAGAGGGGTCTGCGCGGGAAACGTCATCTCCGCACTCTGCTGTAGCCATTGCTTGGCGCATTTCCTCTGTAGGCAGGGTTACAACGTCGCTTACCATATTAATAGTGCGCATATTTGTATCTCCTAAAGTAATTTATTACCTTTCATCCCAGCCGGGCATGGGAACAACGGGATCCATTGCGGCACCGCTGGCGGGATATACAGTGTGGTAGATGCCATCCTTGGCCTGTGTAACGATACCGGAAGCCCATTCATTCTGGCCCTTTTCGTCGAATTTAATGCCGTCCCAAGGAACAATCATCTGGCCCTCATTAGTGATTTCGGTTTCAATTAGAGCAGTGCGGATAGCTTCGGGGTCGGTGCTGCCGGCTCTATTGATGGCATCGGCAATGGTCATAAGGCCAGTAAAGGCGCGGGAATAGTCACCGGTCAGGTTAACACCGCTACGCTCTTTGTACATATCGTTGACCTTTGCAATGAGCTCATTGGAATCGGCCAGGTCAAGCGCCCATACGTTGGTGGTATAGAGATAATCAGCTTTGTCTTCCAGATTTCCCAGGAATTCTGCCATGGTAAAGCCACCGCGCTGGCCGATAATCATCTTAGGCAGATAATTCTGTTCCTTCATGGTGTTCATGAAGAGTATTCCGTCGGATGCATATACTGCCATAAGAATGGCGTCAGGCTGTGCCTTAACGAGTTTGAGAACTTCGCTGGTAACGTTGGTGGAGTTGGCGGGGAAGATGATTTTTTCAACTACTTCGTAACCATACTCTGCAGCAAGGGCTTCTTCTTCATGGGCCAGCAGAGCGCCGTATTCGGTATCCTCAGATACAATGGCAACAGTTTTAATACCAGCGTCCTTGGTTGCGTTCATTTCATCCAGGAATTTGTAGGTGTCATTTACAAAGGTGGTATCAACAGGGGTGATGCGGAAGAACCATTTGAGTCCGCGTTCAGTAAGCTCGGAAGAAGTGCACTCGGGAGTGAGGTAGGGGATGCCAAGACGCTCGGCTACGTTACTGGAGGTTTTGCAAACTGCGCTCATCTGGGCGCCGACGATGGCTACAACGTCTTCGTTAGTGATGAGTCGCTCTGTTTCGGCCATACCGACTTCGGGAGAGCCTTGGTGATCGGCGATTACCAGTTCAATTTTGCGCCCGCCAAGATTGGGAAGGCCGATCTCCTTTGCAAAGGGCATATCCAGATCGTACTCACCGTTAATGATGTCGGCTGCCAGCTTAATAGCTTCTATGTATTCCTTACCCGCCTGTGCGTTGGTTCCAGAAAGGGCATATATACAGCCGATTTTTATGGTGTCTTCACCGGAAGCGGTTTCGCCTGCGGCCTCACTGGCAGTAGCTTCCTCGGTCGCTTGTTCGGGCGCACTCTGGCATCCGAATATCGTCATAGCGAGACATATCACCATAACAATAGTAACGATTTTTCTGAGTTTTCTCATCTGTTTATCCTCCTGTTTATTATTTATGGCAGTAATATTACGGCCATTAGAGTCCTAAATAAGCTTTGCGCATCATCGGGTCATTAAGAAGATCTTCACCTGTGCCGCTAAGTTCTGTTTTGCCGTTTACGATTACGTAGGCATAGTCAGCAATTTCAAGGGTTTCATGGGCGTTCTGCTCTATAATGACAATGGTGGTGCCTGCGTTTTTGATCTTTTTGATAAAATCAAACACTTCGCTGACGATTATAGGTGCCAAACCCAAGCTGGGCTCATCCATAATGAGGACCTTTGGCTCTGCCATAAGGCCTCTGGCGATGGCCACCATCTGCTGCTCACCGCCGGAGAGAGTATCTGCCATCTGCTTTCTGCGTTCCTTTACTCTAGGGAAAAGTTCGTATACTTCTTCCAAGGTCCTTTGCACACGTTTCGTATCTTTTATGTGGTAAGCACCCATTAAAAGATTATCCTCCACGTTCATACGGCCAAACAGATGACGTCCTTCTGGGATCATGGTAATACCCAGATAGGGCATTTTATAGGGGGGGATATTGTTTATCCTTTTGCCTTCGAAAATAATATCTCCTTTTTGAGGACGAACCAAACCCATAACGCATTTAAGCAATGTGCTTTTTCCCGCACCATTGGAACCGAGCAGAGCTACAACCTGTCCGTTGTATACTTCGAAGGAAGCTCCGTGCAGTACCTGCATATCGCCGTAGCCGGCATAAAGGTCTTTTACTTCCAGCATTGCTATTTTCGCCCTCCCAGATATGCATGAATTACGTCTTCGTTGTTGATAACTTCTTCGGGCAATCCCTCCATCAGCAACTTGCCTGCGTTAAGCACTACTACCTTGTCGGATACTTTCATAACTACATCCATTACATGTTCTATGGTGAGTATGGTAATACCTGTTTCGTTGAGCTTGTATATAAGTTCAACTGCTCCTAGGCGTTCAGTAGGGGTGAGACCGGCCATGGTCTCGTCCAACAGTAATAGGTCAGGTTCAGTGGCTAAGGAACGAGCTATCTCCAGCCTTTTCTTCTGAGCTACATTCAGCTTGCCGGCAAACATTGCGCTAAAGCTGGATAAGCTGCAAAAATCAAGGGCTTCCTTGGCCTTTTCGGTTGCGCATTTTATATCGTTATGCCGCCCCAATGCACCGATTATAACGTTTTCCAGCACTGTCATATTATCCAGAGACTGAGGGATCTGAAAGGTTCTGCCTATACCCAGCATGCATACTTCGTGCGCGGATTTCTTTGTAATATCTGTTTCGTTGTAGATTATCTGCCCCGATGTAAGGTTGTGTACCCCTGTTATCGAGTTGAATAGAGTGGTTTTGTCAGCTCCGTTAGGCCCCACAATGCCAACTATGCTTCCCTTTTCTACATTGAAAGAAATATTCTCATTGGCAGTTAGACCAGCAAACTTTTTCGTGGCGTTCTTTATTTCTAGGCATATAGGCATGGTCAGCTTTCCTCCTCACTAAGGACACGGCGACGATTTTTATAGCCGATAATCTTGTTTTTAATGATAGGACCAAGGGAGATAACCCCATCGGGAAGGAACAGCACGAACAGTATGACCAGCAAACCGTACAGCAGCAGGTTGAAGCCGTTTCCGCTGAACAGGGCCCTTGTGTTTTCCGAGATCATTACCAGTATCGTTGCGCCTATAATCGGCCCGGCAATGGTTCCATTGCCGCCCATAACAGGTACGAGTACCATCATGATCGAAATATTAAGAGTCATCAGCATGCTGGGGTCTATGTATGTCATGTAGTTGGCATATAAGCTACCTGCAAGGCTTACTATGGCGGCACTGATAACATACGCAAACATTTTGTACTTTGAGGTGTCTATGCCGACGCTTTCTGCTGCAAGCACATTGCCTTTTATACTGCGCAGATAGTACCCGAAACGATGTTTGGTCAGATAAATGGTTAAAAGCAGCACCACTACGGCAAAGGCAAGTATTATGTAGTAATATACCAGCTTGCTGCTGAACTGCATTGCGTAAAGAGGACTGTGCTTAGTGTTGATAAAATCAACGCCGGTAGAGCCGCCAATGGCATCCCAGTTCTGGAAAATATAACGGGCGCATTCACCTACAGCCATGGTTGCAACGGAGAAATAATGTCCTTTCAGCCTAAGAAGCGGAGTTCCTATCAGGAAGGCTATTACAGAGGCCAGAATTATGCCGATCATTATGGATATCCATGGCGTGATATTAAAAAATTTCATACCCAGTGCGCAGCTGTATGCACCAATGGCGTAGAACAATGCATGTCCATTGGACACCTGGCCTGCATATCCGCCTATGATATTCCATCCCATCCCGGCAATTGACCATATTAATATGAGAATGAGAATATGCCGCTGGAAGTAGGTGTTGAGAATCAGCGGAAGCAGTATTGCCACAAGGGCAAGGATTGCAAGGAAGAACTTCTTTTTGTTATTCGCTGATATGTTGCCCATTTGGTTACCTCCCGAAAAGCCCTTTGGGCCTGAATGAGACGATCAGTACATAAGCAACACAGACGGCGGCATATTTGAAACTGGGACTGAGGTAGGTTCCAATTATGGTATCAACAAGACCCATTATTATACCGCCTACAAATGCGCCGCCGATGCTTCCGAAACCGCCGATAGCAACCGCCAGGAAACCAAAAGCTGGAAGGAGGTGCCTACGCTTGGGTATATGTAAAAATAATATGTCAGCGCACATCCAGCTGCTCCGGCAATAGCACTTGATATGGCAAAGGCTATGGCATAGGCTTTTTCTGTGTTTATTCCCATCAGCAAAGCTGCATCTTTATTCATCGAGGTGGCACGTATGGATTTTCCCATTTTGGTTTTGTTGATAAACCAAAACAGACTTACCGTTACCAGTATTGCGACCGCCAGCGGAACCAACTTTTGCTTGCTGACATTAAGTATGCCAACTCGTATCGTACCCTCAAATATCAGATCAGATATGGTGCGGAATTCTCCTGTAAAAGCCATTAATGCACCGTTTATAAGAACCATGCTCAATGCGAATGTTATAAGTCTTTGGGAGAGGAGCGGACCCCGCAGAGCGCGGGATATCATTGTTTTGTATATGAACAGACCAAAGAAAAACATGATTACCACGCAGAACGGGAGTGCTAACAGCGGGTCTAGACCAAAGAAATGATTTATCCAGAAAGTTACGTACATGCCAATCATCAGGAATTCACCCTGAGAAAAGCTAAGTATATTCATAACACCCCATACCAGCGCTATGCCCATGGCAACCAGCGACAGCGTAGCGCCATTTATAATACCCTCGTAGAGAACTTGTAATAACACGGTTGACTCCTCCGACTGCTTATTTTTGATTATCAACTATCTCCTGCGCGGGTATTACACCCTTATCCACTATGATTTTATCGTCAACGGTAAATATGGGTTCTCTGATGACCATGTCTAGATGGCTTGCACATTTATTTATGCCTCCAAAGGAAATGTTGCTGCCGAAGCCAAAGTGTACTGTACCGTAGCAACCTTCATCATCCAGCATATTGCCGTTTAACTTGCACAGAGGATTCATTCCTACACCTATTTCACCCAGAACATATGCGTTGGGGTCGCCAAAACTGGCTAGGACTTCCTCGAGTATTTCAGCCTGTCGGCCACCTGATATTTTGGTTATTTTGCCGTCATTTATGTCAAGACGGATTGGCTCATCTATTAGGCCGAGTACCGGATGGGGGATGCTGCCGTCAACGTATATTACGCCGTTTATTTTTGTTTCGAGTGGTGCGATGGCACATTCTACATTGGGAGGGGAGGATGCAGAGCCGGCGGTAATGCTTCTTGCATACTGCGGTGATGTGGGCCTGCCGGTTATTTCTGCAACCAGATTTGTGCCTAGGGCTGATGTTACGCGGGCAATATTGCCTACCATATCCTTTGCGAGGATGTCATTAACCTTGCCCTGATGTTTTATATCGGCAAAAAGGCCACCGTCGCTCATCTGGGCAATGCTGTAATCCACCATGTTTACAAAGCGCGCGCCGTTGGCTGAAGCGTCTCTTCTGGCTTGCGTATGATAGAGGGAATAGGTGGTGGCTCCGAATATTACATCGGCATCTTTCATTGCACCAGCTACAAGCTTTGTGGGCTCTTTTCCATGCATAGCGCGTTTATCCATCATAATCATTGACTTTTCAGGATAATCGATTGCAGCTTCCCATAATAGTTTTGCTATTGGGTAAGCTTGTTCATCTGTAACGATGAGTATTTTTTCATCGGGCTTAGAGTCGGAACAGGTGGTCAATAATACCAGACATGCTTCTTTAGGATCGTGCATAGCTTTGTCTCCTCCTAATAGATATAGTTGTCCTGTGTGTAAAAAGAATGTATTTAAATTGTTTTAATAAGGGAGGTGAAAAAGGTGGTAGCTAAAAAATATGTTCTTTTACATTTATACTGCGTTTAACTTGCATGCAATAAGTATGCTAGTATGATAATGTAAGAATGTTTATTTGTCAAGGGTGTTGATAAATATTGATGAGGGCGAATCATTCTTGACTATGTTGGTTTTATTTGTTATGATTGCGGTAGCATTTTAGTTGCATTTAAGCACCGTGTATCATAAGTGGTCAAATGCGGATCAAGGAGAAATATATAAATGATGTATCAGCACGACTCTATTATCTACAATCCAGATCAGGAGTCTAGTCTTGCCGTTAAAGCGTACAATGATTTAAAGACTTTAATCATTTATGATAAGATTAAGCAGGGGGCCGCTACCAGTATTTCTGCCTTGTCCAAGGAATTAAACCTGAGCCGTACTCCTGTTACGGCGGCGTGTCAGCGTCTGGAATATGAAGGATTTATCAACATAATTCCTAAACAGGGTATAATTGTAAAATCCATCTCATTGCCTGAGGCGAAGGATATTTATGAGATGCGCGCCATGCTGGAAAGCTATATCATGAGAAGGTATTTCAAAGAGTATTCGGAGCATGATATAGCTCTGCTGGAGGCCAGCGTGGAGAGGCAGGAGCATATTATGGATGGCCTTGAGTTTATGAATGAGGATAGGGTTTTCCATGAACTCATTATCGGAAAATGTACAAATAATCACATACTTGCTAACTACAGCGTGTTGTATGATCTCACATTCAGTATGGGTATACAGAACTGTAAGTCCCCATCCAGAATAAGCAGCAATGTTAGCGATCATAAAAAGATCGTCGAGAGCATTAAGAGCGGCAGCATGGAGAACAGCGTATATCAGGTGGAAAATCATATTTTGACCTGCCTTGCTTCTTTGCTGAACATATATATGCCATCTATGCACAATAACTAAAACGAGGGCATTCTCGTATATAGATGAATAATAAGCCTCCAGTGCAGCACTGAATGCATATGGGGGCTTTTTACTGTATCGCCCGAAATATCAGTATAATGGATTTTTTTCGTTTCGTATTTTTTCACATTTATTTTCCTTTATAGGTTTGACGAAGGCAGGGAATTTCTATATAATAGCAGAAGATTAAAATTTGATTAAAACACCCTGCGGGGTTTGGAGAGATTTTCATGACGAAAAAAGTTATCATTGCCAGCGACAGCACTACAGACCTTACCCCGGAGCTTATAGAAAGGTATGGCGTAAAGGTGCTTCCCCTTGGCGTAACGCTGGGGGATAGGCTGTATACCGATGGGGTGGATATACATCCCGATGATATTTACGCCCACTATGAGCAGACCGGCGAGCTGCCTAAGACCTCTGCCATAAATACCGTACAGTGCGCCGAGTTTTTCAGGGAGCATACCGCCGACGGCAGCGCCATGGTATTCTTTACCATAAGCTCGGAAATGTCCAGCACATACGCAAACGCCAGAATAGCGGCGGAGGGATTTGAAAACGTATACGTTGTGGATACCCGAAATCTTTCCACCGGCGGCGGATTGCTGGTATGCGCGGCGGGAGACATGGCAAAGGCCGGCATGGATGCAGCGGAAATAGCGCAAAAGTGCGCTGAGCTTACAGATAAGGCAGCGGCATCCTTTGTGGTGGATGACCTTAC
>X73_One_humped_Camel__coassemble_439_pt1 | contig 10421 bp, 12 predicted proteins | sample X73_One_humped_Camel__metabat2_high_PE_013 | metagenome-assembled genome bin X73_One_humped_Camel
CAATAAGCCAGCAGAAGCATAAAGTTGCCGAAAGGGTATATAAGCAGGCCGATTATGGAGCCAAAGCCAAATTTCTGCAAGCCGATATTGAACACCATCAGCAGCATGCAGGCGTAGCGGCCTATGTTCTCAAGTATCAGGGCAGCCTTGCTGACAGTGGGGCGGGGTTCGCCTCTGTGCCTTATGGCATAAATGATATTGGGTATCAGCATCAATACCACTATGACAAGGCCGAAGAAATTTATCCAGCCGGGGGATGAGGTTACGAATATGGCGGTGGGGCCGTCCGCTCCGCCGATTATGCCGACGCTGTGATCCATGATGTGTTCCTTTCTATAATTCTACGTATATTTCTTTATCCGCTGTCATGCTGTCCTCCGTGACTATGCAGTCCACGGCCATGATCTTTACCCCTGCCATTGCGGCGTCCCTCAGGGCCTGGCCAAACTGGGGGTGGGTAGCGTCGTTGGGGATAAGGCGGGAAACACCCTTCATCTGCACAATGAAAAGCATCAGCGCTTCTGCGCCGCTTTCTGCGCAGGAGATAAGGTGGCGTATGTGCTTTACCCCCCGCTCCGTTGGGGCATCCGGGAACATGGCGGTATCCCCGTCAAAGAGGGTAACGCCCTTCACTTCCACGAATGCAGGATTTTCATCTTTGCGCTCAATGTAAAAATCCAGCCGTGAGTCGCCGTGGCGATACTCGGATTTTATGCTGGCATCCGGATACAGCTTTACAAGGTATTCCCTTGCGGCGGCGTTGGGTGCCTGGCTGTCCATGTTCAGCAGCACCCCCCGGCTGTATACGCCTATAAGGTCGTAGCGGGTCTTGCGGGCGGGATTGTCCGAAGGGGCCAGTACTACCTTTGCACCGGGGATAAGCAGTTCTTTGCAGCGGCCGGTGTTTTTTACATGTACGGTTTCGGTGCGGCCTTGGAGCTGCACCGTGGCGATAAAGCGGTTTGGCCGGGAGATAAATGATGCGGTAACGGTGGAAGGGTATTTCATAGAGTTTCCTTATTGCTTGGGATTGCATCAATTATAGCAGAAAAGAGCATGGTTTCAACAATAAAAAGCGAATAGAGCGCATCTTGGGTGGCGCACCCTACAAAGGACAGGCGGTATTTACGCCGATAATATCCTTTGTTTTTCTTTTTTTGAAAGGGGTGAAAAACTTGATGGTGGCCGGAAGCGTGATAGTAACGAATAATCCTATGGCAAGGGAAAAAGCAAATGGAAAATATCAAGTGATATTTGTGGAGGGCGGATACAGGGATGTGCTGATAAAGGTGCGGGACATGGTGCATCTTGGGCATACCCTTTATACCCATCCCCTTGCGGGCAGCATAAAGCCAAACCAAACGCCCTACCGCACGGTGGCCCTGTGGGGGAAAATACGTGAATTTTCCATGGAAGATTCACAGATAATATCAAACAGCATAACCGTGTGCGATAAGTTTGCCCCGCCCAAAAGCTTTCCCCAGAGGGTGCTGAAAGATTTGCAGACTGCGGACATCAGCCTTATATGGGGCGCAATGGAAGGGAAAAGTTCCGTTAATTAACGCATAACAGACAAGGAGGGATCTTTTTGAAGCTGCAGCTTGGTTTTATTGACATCAAAGACGTTCGCTTTTCGGATAAAACAACGGTGGAAAAGGGTACGCTGCATGTAAATGCCGAAGAGGTGATATCCCATATCTTTCAGGATGAGGATGTGAGAAACTGCATAAAAAATGCGCATTTTGACATTGCCCGCCCCGGGGAGAGCGTGCGTATAACCCCGGTAAAGGACGTTATAGAGCCACGGGTAAAAGTGGAGGGGGGCGGCGGTCAGTTCCCCGGGGTAATATCCAAAGTGGACACGGTGGGCTCCGGCATTACCCATGTGCTCAGGGGCATGGCAGTGGTAACCGCGGGGCCTATCGTGGGCTTTCAGGAGGGCATAATAGACATGTCGGGGGAGGGGGCGGACTATACCGAATTCTCCAAGCTGATAAATCTGGTTTTGGTGTGCGAGCCTGTGGAGGATATAACGCCCCATGAATATGAGCATGCCCTTCGCATTGCGGGGCTCAGGGCCGCGGCATATCTCGGCGAGTTCGGGCGGGATGTTCAGCCCAACGAAGTGCGGGAATACGAGACTTTCGGCATCAAGGAAGGCATGGAAAAGTATCCGAACCTTCCCCGGGTAGGCTATGTGCACATGCTGCAGAGCCAGGGCCTGCTCCACGATACCCATGTGTACGGGGTGGACGCCAAGCATACCCTCAGCACGGTAATGATGCCCACCGAAACCATGGATGGGGCTATCATCAGCGGAAACTGCGTATCCGCCTGCGACAAGAATACCACTTACCACCATCAGAATAACCCTGTGGTGGCGGAGTTGTTTGAGGAGCACGGAAAGAGCCTCAACTACGTTTGCAATATCATCACCAACGAAAACGTGTACCTTGCGGACAAGGTGCGCTCCTCGGACTGGACTGCGAAGCTTTGCCGATTGCTGGATCTGGACGGGGTGATAATATCCCAGGAGGGTTTTGGCAATCCGGATACAGACCTTATCATGAACACCCGAAAGATAGAGCGTCAGGGCATAAAGACCGTGATAATCACCGATGAATACGCCGGACAGGATGGACGCTCCCAGTCCCTTGCGGATGCAGACCCGCTGGCAGACGCGGTGGTCACAGGCGGCAATGCCAATCAGGTGATAACGCTGCCGCCCATGGAAAGGGTAATAGGCACCCTTGATTATGTGGACAGGATAGCGGGGAGCCATGCGGGATCGCTTAGGGAGGACGGCAGCATAGAGGCGGAGATACAGGTCATCACCGGCGCCACTAACGAGATTGGCTTCGGTTATCTTAGCGCAAGGTAAGGAGGCGGCAATGAGCTATCGCGTCATACATTATATAAATCAGTTTTTCGGCAATATCGGCGGCGAGGAAATGGCCCACATGCCCCCTGAGCTAAGGGAGGGAGCGGTTGGCCCGGGGCTGGCGCTGCAGCAGGCGTGGAATGGAGAAGCTGAGATAGTATCAACCGTGGTATGCGGAGATTCCTATTTTGCGGAGCATGAGGAGGAGGCGAAGCAGCAGATACTTCAATGGGTAAAGGAAGCTAAGCCGGATATGTTTATAGCGGGCCCCGCATTCAACGCGGGACGCTATGGATACGCCTGCGCCAATATTGCGCTGGCGGTGCAGGAGGAGCTTGGTATACCCGTTCTCACCGGCATGTACGAGGAAAACCCCGGCGCTGATTTTAAGGATAAGATACTCATAGTGTCTACCTCAAACAGCGCAGCCGGCATGCGAAAGGCCGCCCCTGCCATGGCGGCCCTGAGCCTTAAGCTTATGCGAGGTGAAGAGATAGGCCCCTCTGCTGTGGAGGGCTACATGCCAAACGGTATACGCAAAAACTTCTTTGAAAAGGAACGGGGGGCAAAGCGGGCGGTGAGCATGCTTATAAAAAAGCTCAACGGCAAGCCTTATGTTACCGAGTTTCCCATGCCATCCTTTGACAGGGTGGAGCCAAATCCCGCCGTAAAGGATATAAGCAGTGCCACGATTGCCCTGTGCACCTCCGGCGGCATAGTGCCAAAGGGCAACCCCGACCGTATCGAAGCGTCCTCAGCATCCCGCTATGGGGAATACAGCATAGCGGGCGTGGACAGGCTCACAAAGGATGCCTATGAAACCGCTCATGGCGGATATGACCCTGTGTATGCAAATGCTGACCCCAACCGTGTGCTGCCTGTGGACGTGCTGAGGGAACTTGAGCGGGAGGGCAGGATAGGCAAGCTGCATGATGTGTTTTATTCCACCGTGGGCAACGGCACATCGGTTGCCGCATCCAAGGCCTACGCCGCGGAGTATGCGAAAAAGCTGAAGGACGCAAATGTGGATGCGGTCATCATGACATCCACCTGAGGCACCTGTACCCGTTGCGGCGCAACGATGGTAAAGGAAATTGAGCGGGCGGGGATACCTGTGGTGCATATGTGCACCGTGACACCCATCTCGGTAACCGTGGGCGCAAACAGGATAGTGCCCACCGTAGCTATACCATATCCCCTGGGGAATCCTTCCCTTTCGGCAGATGAGGAGTATGCCCTGCGCAGGAGGCTGGTATCAGACGCCCTTGACGCCCTTGCCGCAGAGGTGGAGGAGCAAAGGGTGTTTGAAAGGCAAAGCTGATTTGGATAACAGAATAGCTTTTGCCGATTGCTCAAGTATTGGCGGGATGTTAAAATATACCAAAGGGAACACATACCAACACCCGAAAAGGAGATAATCTTAATGAGCAAGATATACGATATGATAATACTGGGCGCAGGCCCTGCAGGCCTTACCGCAGGCCTTTACGGCGGCCGCGGCAGGCGTTCCACCCTGATAATAGAAAAAGGACAGGACGGCGGCCAGATAGCCACCACCAATGAGATAGAAAACTATCCCGGTCAGATGCTGGAGGGGGAAACCGGCCCCAGCCTTGTAAAGCGCATGAGTGAACAGGCGGCAAAGTTTGGCTGCGAACGCGTTACCGATACCATCAAGGCCGTTGAGCTGGATGGCGACATAAAGAAGGTAATAGGCAGCAAGGGAGAATATCTGAGCAAGGCAATTATAATTGCCCTGGGCGCATATTCCCGCCCCATCGGCTGCAAGAATGAAGAAGAATTCAAGGGCAGGGGCATATCCTATTGCGCTACCTGCGACGCCGCTTTCTTTGAGGACCTTGAGGTATACGTTGTGGGCGGCGGCGACGCGGCTGTGGAAGAGGCTATGTACCTTACCAAGTTTGCCCGCAGGGTAATCATAATCCACCGCAGGGATGAGCTGAGGGCCGCAAAGTCCATTCAGGAAAAGGCCTTTGCCAATCCCAAGATAGGCTTTATGTGGGATACCGTGGTGGACAGCGTGGACGGCGAGGATGTGCTTAGCAAAATGGTGGTTAAGAACACCAAGACAGGCGAGCTGACCACCATAGAGGCAAATGAGGAGGACGGTATGTTTGGTCTGTTCGGCTTTATCGGCCTGCTGCCCAACAGCGGCCTGTTTGAGGGCAAGCTGGCTATGGAAAACGGCTACATACTCACCGATGAGGATATGCGCACCAGCATCCCAGGGGTTTTTGCCGCGGGAGATATACGCAAAAAGAGCCTGAGGCAGGTAGTTACCGCCGCGGCGGACGGCGCAATAGCCGCAATGCAGGCAGAGCATTACATATCCAATATGGAATAACAGCGTGTCGAAAAAGTGGCTGAATGCCACTTTTTCGAGTTTTTTACTGGTTTTGCCTCTCGCTTATGCTCCCGGGCGGCAAAACCAGCAAAGCGCGAAAACCTAACGGTTTTCATCCGTTCCGACGTGCACGCCGCCGGAGCCGGAATGAAAATCAAGGGGGTACGCCCCCTTGGTAATCCCCGGAGATTTACTTTTCCACATACTGATGGAATAAACACAAAACAAAACTCACAGCATAAAAAGGGAGGCGGAAGCCTCCCTTTTGCGTATGGCTAAAAAGATGAGGAGGATATTTTTCTATGATGGAACTGGACAAGGATACCTTTGAGGCGGAGGTGCTTCAGGCGGAGGGCAAGGTAGTTGTGGATTTTTACGGGGACGGCTGCGCCCCATGTGCCGCCCTTATGCCCCACGTGCATGCTTTTGCGGAGAAGTATGGAGATAAGCTTAAGTTCTGCGCCCTGAACACCAGCAAGGCCAGAAGGCTTGCAATAAGCCAGAAGATACTTGGCCTTCCCGTTATCGCCGTATACGAAAAGGGCGAAATGATAGATTCACGGGTAAAGGATGAGGCGACGCCGGAAAGCGTGGAGGCCATGATAAGGCAATATGTTTGATCTATGAGATAGATCGCCCGATGGGGCTTTCTATATAAAAACAGGGAAAGGAGAAGGAATATGAGCGTTTTAGCCGATAAGAAGGTAGTGATCATAGGGGATCGGGACGGAATACCCGGCCCGGCCATTGCCGCATGCGCTGAGTCCGCAGGGGCGGATGTGGTGTTTTCCTCTACCGAGTGCTTTGTCTGAACGGCCGCAGGCGCAATGGATCTGGAAAATCAGAGGCGGGTAAAGGAATTTGCCCAGCAGTACGGCCCGGAGAATGTGGTTGTTCTTCTGGGCGCCGCTGAGGGCGAGGCTTCCGGCCTTGCCGCGGAGACCGTCACAAACGGCGATCCCACCTACGCAGGTCCGTTGACAGGAGTCCGGCTTGGACTTACGGTTTATCATGTATGCGAGCCTGAGGTAAAGCAGGAATTCGATCCGGATATATATGACCAGCAGGTCAGCATGATGGAGATGGTGCTGGACGTGGATGATATCTCAAGCGAAATGTCCACCATCAGAAACGAATTCTGCAAATATATCCACTGACCGGCATACAAAGGGACGGCAGGCGCAATACTTGCCGTCCATTTTTAATAAAAAAGGCATTTTGGCGGCAAAATACGCCCATAACATAATTAAAAGGAGCTGAAGCAATGAAGAGCGTTATAAAGGGCACAGGATATATATTGGTGCATGCTCCGGACATGGTGCTGCACAACGGTACCACCCAGACAATAGAGCGCATAGTAAATCCGGATGGTGAGTATCTGAAAAAGCTGCCCAAGCATATACGGAGCTTTGAGGATGTGCTGGAATATTATCCCAATCAGGTATACATCGGCAGCGTTACCCCTGAGGAACTGGCGGAGGTGCCTCAGCCGTGGTATGACAAGACCTGCCCCGTAAATGAGCGCTATGGCAGGTTTGGCCAGATAATGCCTCAGGAGGAATTCCTGCTGCTGATGGACGCATGCGATGTGTTTGACCTTGTGAGGATGGATACGGAGTTTGTTTCGGAATACAAGGATGCGCTGGCGAAAAATCCAATCATGAACGACTCCATACTTGAGCGTATCAATGCGGGCACAGCTCCTGCCGAGGTGGCCCGCCTTGTGGAGCAGGAGGGCGCGGAGGGTCTGTATCATAATGGCAAGCTTGTAGGCTGCGTTATAAGGGCCCACGATATAGACCCCAGCCTGTCCGCTCACGTTATGCTGGAAAACATTGCGTATAAGGCATCCTGTGTGCTGGCTCTGCTGACGGCGGTAGCCAATTCGGGGATAAACAAGGACGAGGTGGAGTACGTTATAGATTGCTCCGAGGAGGCCTGCGGGGATATGAACCAGCGGGGCGGCGGCAACTTTGCAAAGAGCGCCGCCGAGATAGCTGGACTGAACAACGCCACAGGCTCGGACTGCCGGGGATTCTGTGCCGCTCCTGCCCATGCCATTGTGGAAGCGGCTGCGCTGGTGGCATCAGGGGCGTACAAGACCGTTGCCGTAACATCCGGCGGCGCCACGGCAAAGCTTGGCATGAACGGCAAGGACCATGTAAAAAAGGGCATGCCTGTACTTGAGGATATGCTGGGCGGCTTTGCTGTGATCATCACCGCCGACGACGGAGTAAATCCCGAGATAAATCTCAGCATACTGGGCCGCCACACCGTGGGCACAGGCTCTGCCCCGCAGGCGGTAATATCCTCCCTTGTAACCGAACCCCTTGAGCGCAATGGCCTAAAGATAACGGATATCGATAAATACTCCCCCGAGATGCAGAATCCCGATATCACAAAGCCTGCGGGGGCAGGGGATGTGCCACTTGCCAATTACAAGATGATAGGGGCATTGGCGGTAAAGCAGGGGGATATTGAAAAGGCAGACCTTGGGGGATTTATTGCGAAGCATGGCCTTGCGGGCTGGGCTCCTACCCAGGGACATATTCCCTCCGGCGTGCCCTATATTGGCTTTGCCCGGGAGGATATACTCAGCGGCAGGATAAACCGGGCCATGATAATAGGCAAAGGGTCGCTGTTCTTGGGCCGCATGACCAATCTGTTTGATGGGGTATCCTTTGTGATACAGGCAAACGCCGGTATGGATAAGGCCGAAGGCGTGGACGAGGACGGAATAAGGAAGATGATCGCCGATGTTATGAGGGAGTTTGCGGAGTCTCTTATGGCCTGTGAAGGACAAAGGTGAAGCCATGGGCGAGGAAAGAAAAATCATAGCCAAAGCCTTTATGGATATGGCAAGGGGGCTGGAAACAGGCTCCTTTGAAAGACGACCCCGCATAGCCGTTACCGGCATGGGCGGGGAGCACGGAGAGCAAACCCTAATGGAAGGGGCCCGGATGGCTGTAAAGCAGGGCGTGGATGTGTATTACATAGGCACACTTGAAGCGCGTGGCGTGACCACCGTGAAGGCGGCGGACGAGGAGGAATGCCATAAAAGGATGGAAGAACTGATGGACAGGGGCGAAATCGACGGCGCCGTCACCATGCATTATCCATTCCCCATTGGTGTATCCACTGTGGGACGTGCTGTAACCCCTGCAAGGGGAAGGCAGATGTTTATCGCCAATACCACAGGAACATCCGGCACTGACAGGGTGGAGACCATGGTGAAGAATGCCATCTGCGGCATTGTCGCCGCAAAGGCCTGTGGGATAGCGGAGCCCACCGTGGGTCTGCTGAATCTGGAGGGCGCAAGGCAGGCGGAGCTGGCGCTGAGAGAGCTGCAAAAGGGTGGCTATGATATTCGCTTTGCAGAGACTGCCAGAGCGGACGGCGGGGCGATAATGCGGGGCAATGATATCCTTATGGGCTCGGCGGATGTGATGGTGATGGATCCCCTTACCGGAAACGTCATGATGAAAATGCTGTCAGCCTATACCACGGGGGGAGGATATGAGGCGGCGGGCTGGGGCTATGGCCCCGGCATAGGTCAGGGCTTTGATAAGCTGATACTCATCCTTTCCCGTGCTTCCGGTGCCCCTGTGGTGGCCAACGCCATACTGTACGGCGCGGAGCTGGTAAAGGGAAGGATATTTGACGTAATGAAGGCTGAATATGCCAAGGCTCAAAGGGCGGGACTCAGCAGGATACTTTCCGACAGAAAAACAAAGCCCCCATCGGATTCCAAAGCCATAACAGCGCCACCCGCGGAACCGGTTGCCGCAAGCATAGAGGGTATAGACGTGATGGATCTTGAGGATGCGGTAAAGGAGCTATGGAAGCGGGGCATATACGCCGAATCCGGCATGGGATGCACAGGGCCGCTGGTGATGATAAGCGAGGCCAATCGCGAAAAGGCGGCGGAAATACTTAAAAAGGCGGGCTATACAGGCTGAAAAAGCAAGGACTCTACACAGCGTTTATTTTCGATTTCCTCATAGTCTGATACAATCTGTATCAGACAGGAGGAATAGACCATGGACTGCGAAAAGATAGGACTTACCATAAAGGCCCTCAGGAAGGAAAAGGGCATGACCCAGCTGCAGCTGGCGGAGATGCTTAATGTGAGCGACAAGGCTGTATCCAAATGGGAGCGGGGCGTGGGCTGCCCGGACATATCCCTGCTGTCGGAGCTTGCTTCCCTCCTTGGGGCAGAGCTTGAGAGCCTGCTCAATGGGGAGATACGCAGCCGAGGGGCCGTGGCGGGCAATATGAAAAAGCTTAAATTCTACGCCTGCCCCCTGTGCGGCAATATACTTACCGCCGAGGGGGAGGCCGCCATATACTGCTGCGGCAAGAAGCTTATGCCGCTTACTGCCCAAAAGGACAAGGGACAGCTCACCATGGAGCGGATAGAAAACGACTGGTTTATCGCAGGCTCCCATCCCGTGGAAAAGGACCATTACATAGCTTTTGTGGGGATACTGACAGGGGATGGCTTTGTGATGAAGCGGTTGTATCCCGAATGGGAGATACAGGCCCGGCTTCCATGGTGCGCCCACGGAAGGCTGATATGGTACTGCGTGCAGCACGGACTTTTTTACAGGGATTTTTAACGGACTTGCTTTACAGTTTGTTTAAACATGGGGAAATGTGACGGTGGTATACTTTTCCTATGAAAAGCAAAAAAACACGCAAGAAAAGAATACTGATATGCATAGCCGCGGCGCTTACTGCGGCTGTTATGCTGCCGCTTGCCGTCAGCGGATACGTAAAGCTGTCCACAAAGGATATGATAGTGAACAGCGGGAATGTAATAGAGGGGGAATACGACTGCATACTGGTGCTGGGCGCAGGAGTTTGGTCCGGCGGCAGACCTTCACATATGCTGGCGGACAGGCTGGATGTGGCAATAGACGCATATAAGGCGGGCGGTGCCCCAAAGCTCCTTATGAGCGGTGACCATGGGCGCAAGGAATACGACGAGGTAAACGTCATGAAGGACTATGCCATTGAGGCAGGGGTGCCCTCTGAGGATGTGTTTATGGACCACGCGGGCTTTTCCACCTATGAGAGCATTTACAGGGCAAGGGATGTGTTCCTTGCAGAGCGTGTGCTGATAGTAACTCAGGGATATCATCTTTACCGTGCACTATACGATGCCCGCTCTCT
>X73_One_humped_Camel__coassemble_440_pt1 | contig 10421 bp, 9 predicted proteins | sample X73_One_humped_Camel__metabat2_high_PE_013 | metagenome-assembled genome bin X73_One_humped_Camel
GCTTGAACTGGGTGCGGCAGCGGTCAAGGTTCTGGCCCACCCTGTGGGTGCGGAAGTAGGTATCGCCAACCAGATAGTCGGTAAGGAAGCGCATGCCGCACTCAAGGGTCATAAGCTTTGCGCCCCAGGGCAGATACTCAAGCTCGGCATCGGTGAGGGTATCCCCTGCGCCTTCCAGGAAGGCAGCCGCATAGGCATCGAACAGGTCCAGATCGATGTACATCTTGGACAGGTCCTGCTCATCCTCGGCGCAGTGGTTTGCGCCAAAGCGGATGGAGTCGCCGAAATCGTTGATGGAAAGGCCGGGCATTACGGTGTCCAGGTCGATAACGCAGATGCCTTCGCCGGTACGCTTGTCGATGAGGACGTTGTTCAGCTTGGTGTCGTTGTGGGTGACCCTGAGGGGCAGCTTGCCCTCACGAAGGGCCTGCAGGGCAACGGAGCAATCAGCCTCGTGTGCCTTGACGAACTCTATTTCGGGGCCGCAGAACTGTGCCCTGGAAAGAGCATCGGATTCAAGGGCGGCCTTGAACTTTGCAAGGCGATCCTCGGTATCGTGGAAGTGGGGTATGGTCTCAAAGAGGGTCTCTGCGGGATAGCCGTCCAGCATCTTCTGGAAGCGGCCAAAGGCGCGGCCGGATGCGGCAAACAGCTCGGGGGTATCGGCGGTCTGATAGCAGTAGATGTCCTTTATGAAGGGATATACACGCCATGCGCCGCCCTCGCTGTCGGTGTAGTAGGGCTCGCCGTTTTTGGGGCGGAGCACTTCCATGGCCTCGCGGCTGCGATCGCCGCCGACCTCGGTTATCTTTTTGCCCAGGTACTCGGTAACGCCGATGATGTTGCTCATCAGCTGATCAGGGCGCTTAAAGGCGGCGGAGCTCATGCGCTGAAGGATGAAGGCCTCGCAGCTGTCATCTGTGGGCTGGGTGTGCACGCAGAAGGTGTCGTTTATATGGCCATGGCCAAAGCGGGCGGCGCCCACTACGGGATAGCCAAAGTCAAAGGCATCCAGTACTTCGTTAAGAAGAGATTCGGCAGCGGACATGTTATTTCTCCTCCCAAAGGTTGTCGGGGTATACGCCTGCGGCGGTCTTTTCGGCGATGGCGGCCACAACTACGGGCTTATCCGCCTGATAGGTAACGCCGTACCACTTATCCTGACTCTTCAGCACCTTGGAGCGGGCCTTGCCGCTCTGAATGAGGGAGCTTATCACGCTGGGCAGGAAGTATTCGCCCTTGAGGGGGTTCTCGGCCATTGCCTTGTCAAGGAATGCGGGGAAGCCGGCCCATGCTTCATTCATAAAGCTCTTGGTGAGGCCCCACATGTTCATGGAAACTATGGTATTGCCGGGGAGGGCGGTCCAGGTGGCGCCGTCGTCCTCGGTAAAGCGGGCATCCTCGCCGTCCTTTTCGATGCGGGTGCGCTCGGTAACGGTTACCAGATAGTTGTTCTCGTCCTCTACGCATACGCCCCGGGCAACGTGGCCGTGCTCGGTAACGGTATTGCCAAGGAGATAGCCCACCATTGCGTATTCATAGCAATCGGGGGTATCGGGATTTTCGCTCAGGTAGTCGTAGATGGTCTTGAATGCCTGGGGGCCGTAGTAATCGTCGGCGTTGATGATGGCAAAGGGGCCGTCTATTATATTGCGGGCGGCAAGGGCTGCGTGGGCGGTGCCCCAGGGCTTGGCGCGGCCTTCGGGTACGGTGTAGCCCTCGGGCAGGTCAGTGAGCTCCTGATAGGCGTAGCGCACGTCTATAACCTTGGAAAGCCTGTCGCCGATGGCTTCTTTAAAGGCATCCTCTATCTCGTGCTTGATGATGAAAACAACGGTTTCAAATCCGGCACGGCGGGCGTCGTAGATGGAATAGTCGATTATCAGCTGACCGTGTGCCCCAACGGGGTCGATCTGCTTGAGGCCGCCGTAACGGCTGCCCATTCCCGCTGCCATAACTACCAGTACAGGCTTATTCATAGCTTTCTCCCTTCAATTATGTAAAAAGTCAGTTGTTAGCTTAGCTCTTGTAGCCGTTGGGGTTGGTGGACTGCCACTTCCAGCTGGAGGCGCACATTTCCTCTATGCCAAGCTTTGCTTCCCAGCCCATCTCGATGAGGGCCTTCTTGGGATCGGCGTAGCACTCTGCGATGTCGCCGCTGCGGCGGGGATCAACAACATAGGGCAGCTCCTTGCCGCAGGCCTTTTCATAGGCGTGGAGCACGTCCATTACGCTGTAGCCCTTGCCGGTGCCAAGGTTGCATACGAACAGGCCGCAGCCGGTCTCAAGCTTCTTGAGGGCGGCAACGTGGCCCTTTGCAAGGTCAACCACGTGGATGTAGTCACGAACGCCGGTGCCGTCGGGGGTGGGATAGTCATCGCCGTAAACGTGGAGCTTCTGGAGCTTGCCTACGGCTACCTGGGCGATGTAGGGCACCAGGTTGTTGGGGATGCCGTTGGGATCCTCGCCGATGAGGCCGCTCTCGTGGGCGCCGATGGGATTGAAGTAGCGCAGCAGCGCAACGTTGAGGGTGTAATCTGCGGCGCAGTAGTCTGTAAGCACACGCTCCAGGAACAGCTTGGTAGTGCCGTAGGGATTGGTGGTGCCGCCGGTGGGGAAGTCCTCACGGATGGGCACGGAAGCGGGGTCGCCATATACGGTGGCGGAGGAGGAGAATACAAAGTTCTTTACTCCGTGGGCACGCATGGCGTTGAGCAGCACCAGGGTGCTGATAAGGTTATTGCTGTAATATTCAAGGGGTTTGTGTACGCTTTCGCCAACGGCCTTGAGGCCTGCGAAGTGGATAACAGCGTCTATATCGGGATACTGATTGAACAGGGCCTCGGTGGCGGCCACGTCGCACAGGTCTGCCTTTACAAAGGGGATATTCTTGCCGGTGATCTTTTCTACCCTGCGGATGGATTCCTCAGAGGAATTGGAAAGGTTATCTACAACTACGATATCGTAGCCTGCCTCGATGAGCTCTACGCAGGTATGGCTGCCGATGTAGCCTGCGCCGCCGCTTACTAAAATGGACATATTGTGCCTCCTTGAATGAATTATGGTTATAGTTAATATAATTTAGCTTTCAGCTAATATTGTAACACATATATGCAGGGATTAAATAGACGATAATGTGAATTGTTTGCACGATCGTCTTAATCTGCCCCTTTGCCGGGGGCGTCCATCAGCATCTTTACGCTGCGGGCGTATTCTGTGGGGGTCATGCCGGTAAGCTTCTTGAACCGGCGGGAGAAATAATGCACCGAGCTGAACCCAAGGCGGGAGGATATTTCGGTGATATTCAGCTGCCCTTCCCGTATGAGCCTGCGGGCGGCGTCTATCTTCATGCGGCTGAAGTGATCCAGCACACCGCCCCCTGTTTCCGCGGCGAACATGCTCTCAAGCTTTGCCCGGCCTATAAGGTTGTCACGGCATATCTGCTCTATGGTAAGGGTCTGGTCAAGCCGCTGCTCAAGGTATTCTATGATGGCGCCGGTGCGCTCTGTGGAGGGGGAACGCCTTGGAGGAGCGCCGCTGCCCCGCCGTATAAGGCGGATAAGCAGCTCCTCAAGGGCGGCCTGCAGCAGCTGCTCGCTGCCGAAGGGTATATCCTCATTGCGCTGCATGGAGTGGGTGGTGGGGTCGTTGAGGGGGGTGGAGAATACCGCCCGGCTCTCGCTCACTATGTGGGAAAGCAGCGTCCGCTCCTCCGCCCCAAGGGAGGATATATGGCCGGTGAAAAACTCCATTGCCTCATCGTCGCATTCATAGCTTACCACCACAAGGTTTGGGGCGGTAACGCCGTTTGCCCTGAGGGCGTGAAACTCGCCGGGGCGGTGGAATATCATCTGGCCCCGGGTAAGGTCGTATTGGGCTTCCCCTGCTGTCACCTTTATGCTGCCCTTATCCACATACACAAGCTCCCAGAAATCATGAGCCTCCCCCGCAAAGGAGTAATTGCTGGTAAATTCGAAATAATGCACTGTGTATAGCCTGCTTACCCTGAGGGAGGGGCGCAGCGTGACCGGAATATAGGGCATGAAAAGCTCCTGAAAGTATGCATAATGAGAGATTCCACTGAAATTATAATATAGCGTAAATAGTAAAAACAACCGAGATAAGTACGATTTTTAGTAATTTCACATAGGGTGCGGAGGATATTTATAGAAATAGCGAAAAAACAGGCGTATGTTCGGGTGTTTTGGCGGCTTGGTATCCATGGAAATATCTAATCCCGCCCACCGCCCTTTTGGTGTAGCTTTTCCTTACGGAAAAGCAGAACTTCCTATCGAGAACGTGGGGTTTCGTACGAGGAACTATCTTTAAAGGTCGGATATTCATCCGGGCCTGATCGTCTTCGCCGCAGGCGAAGATACCTTAAGAGGGTGGCGGGAGGGTATAGATAAAAGACCGGTTACAGCCTGACACAACAAAAGGAAAACGGATTGCCACGACAGCCTGCGGGCTGCCTCGCAATGACAAATCAGCGGCATTGCATTAGCCCGCCCGCTTTTCCGCAAGGAAAAGCTACGTAAAAAGGGCGGCGGGAGGGTATAGATAATCCCATGCCCTTTTACGCATGCTAACAAAAACTTTGTTGCACTCACTTTTTTTGCATTGTATAATACAAACACGAATAGCTTTTAAAAAACACTCGTATATCATTTCTGCATTGTATACCCTACCCGCAGCGGAGAAAGAAAACCCAAATGACAGATAAAGCCACACAGCAAAGGTTTCCCTTCAGGGAAAAGATACAGGTAAAGCTCATAGGGCAGGAGGCCTTCTTTGGCCCGGGGCCACGGCAGCTGCTCATCGCCATAAAGACCAGAGGGTCGGTGGCGGCGGCCTGTGAGGCCATTGGCATATCCTACTCCAAGGGCCGGGGCATAATACGGCGGATGGAGCGGGAGCTGGGCATTGAGCTGGTGCAGCGCAGGCAGGGAGGCGCGGGGGGCGGCAGCGCGGGGCTTACCCCAAAGGGGGAGATGTGCCTTGCGGTGTTCGCCCGATACGAGGACGCCGTGCAGAATTACGCCGAAAACATATTCCATGATTATTTTGACGAGCTGGAGGAAAGACAATGAAGCTTATAAAGACAGTTGACGCCGTAGGGCAGGTATTGTGCCACGATATTACCCAGATAATAAAGGGCGTTACCAAGGACGCGGTATTCCGCAAGGGGCATGTTATCCGTGAGGAGGATATTCCCGTGCTGCTGAGCGTGGGCAAGGACAATATCTACGTATGGGAGCGGGATGAAAACATGCTCCATGAGGACGAGGCGGCGGAGATACTTCGGGATATGTGCATCAACCAAAACATGAGCCCCACAGCCCCCAAGGAAGGCAAAATAAACCTCATCGCGGACTGCGACGGCCTGTTTATCGCGGATACGGAGAGGCTTTTCAAAATTAATTCCTTCGGCCGCATGATGATAGCCACGCTGCCCTCCGGCATACCGGTAAAAAAGGGGGAAAAGATAGCGGGCACCCGTGTGATACCCCTTGTAATAGAAAAGGAAGTAATGGAGCAGGCCAAGGCGCTGGCGGGGGATGAGCCCCTCCTCAGGCTGCTGCCCATCAAGAAAAAGAAGTTCGGCCTTGTCACCACCGGCAACGAGGTTTTCCACGGGCGGATAAAGGATACCTTCAGCCCTGTGGTAATAGAAAAAATGGCGGAATACGGCTGCGAGCTGATGGGCCACGAAATATCCGACGACGACCATGAGCGCATAACCGCCTGCATACACAAGCTCCTTGACGCAGGGGCGGAAATGGTTCTGTGCACCGGGGGCATGAGCGTTGACCCTGACGACAAGACCCCCCTGGCCATAAAGAACACCAGGGCAAACATAATCTCCTACGGCGCACCTGTGCTGCCGGGAGCCATGTTCCTACTGAGCTACATGGATGACGGGCGGCCTGTATGCGGCCTGCCGGGCTGCGTAATGTACGCAAGGCGCAGCATATTCGATATCGTGCTGCCCTTCCTGCTCAGCGATGAGCCTGTGACAGAGCAGATGCTTGCGGGCCTTGGCAACGGCGGATTGTGCCGCAATTGCCCCGAATGCCACTTCCCCAACTGCGGCTTTGGCAAATGGAGGTAAAAAACCGGAGAATATCCTGTTCGCAGGCTTACCGTCGTGCGGGACGGCTTATATATAGCCGAAAAACGGCAGCCTAAAACCAGGAAAAGGAGAATACCGGACAATGAAGAGAATATGTGCCCTGACAATGGCGTTGATGGCGATGCTGAGCTTCGCTGCCTGCGCCCCCGCCGGGGAGGCGGAGCAGACCGAGGTGATAGTTTTCGCCGCCGCCTCCATGACAGAGACCCTTACAGAGACAGCAGAGCTGTATAAAGAGGCACAGCCCAACGTGACCCTCATCTTCAACTTTGATTCATCAGGCACACTGAAGACCCAGATACAGGAGGGGGCGGCCTGCGACCTGTTTATCTCAGCGGGACAAAAGCAGATGAACCAGCTGGATATCAATGGGGACCCGGCGGTGAATACCGAGGGGCTGGACATGGTAAGGGAGGGCAGCCGCATTGACCTGCTGGAAAACAGGGTGACTCTCTGCGTGCCGGAGGGAAACCCCAGGGGGATAACCTCCTTTGACGGCCTTGCGGAGCTGCTGAGGGGCGGCGAGCTGCTCTTTGCCATGGGCAACGGAGACGTGCCCGTGGGCCAGTATACCCAGAAGATACTCACATATTACGGCCTTGATGAGGCCGCCCTCGCCGCAGAGGGAAAGATAACCTACGGCACCAACGTAAAGGAAGTTACCACCCAGATAGCCGAGGGAGCGGTGGACTGCGGCGTGGTGTACTGCACAGACGCGTTCAGCGCGGGGCTGGAGATAATGGACTACGCCACCGCCGAAATGTGCGGGCAGGTGATATACCCCGCGGCGGTGATGAAGGATGCCCCACATCCCCATGAGGCGCAGGCGTTCCTTGATTACCTTATGACGGATGAGGCCATGGCGGTGTTTGAGAAGGTGGGCTTTGCAAAGGCGGAGTAAAATTTCTATACCCACCCACCACCCTTTTAATGAACCTTTGCCTTGCGGCAAAGGGGACGCCGAAGGGCAGGCTTTGACGGGGGGAAATAAACCCGCATAAAAGCAAAAGAAAATGCCGCCGGAGATAGGACCTCACAGCGGCAGCAAAGCAAATGAACAGCTGACCTGCCCATTCCTCTTCATTGTAACAGGGGGCAGGAAAGCAAGCAACTGTATTTTGCTTCGATGGGGCGCCGCACAGCCCCGTTGGGGCGGACTTTGCTCAGCTCTTGTTTCTTTTCCCGCCGGAAAAGAAAAAGAAAAAAAGATAACATAACATAACAAACAACTCTTTCACCCCAAAAGGAGCCCTCTATGGACTGGTATCCCCTTTTCAACTCATTGCGCATAGCGGCGATAAGCTCTGTGATTGTGTTCTTCGCAGGCATATTTGCGGCGCAGAAGGCATCAAAGCTGCCTCCTGTTGTAAAGGGTGTGCTGGACGTAATACTGACGCTGCCCATGGTGCTGCCCCCAACGGTGGTTGGGTATTTCCTGCTGCTGATATTCGGGGCGAAGCGGCCCGTAGGCATGCTGCTGGACAGCATAGGCCTAAGGTTTGTCATGACGTGGCAGGGGGGCATCATCGCCGCGGCGGCGGTGGCCTTTCCGCTGATGTACCGCACGGCCCGTGGGGCCTTTGAGAGCTTTGACAAAAACCTAATATACTCCGCCCGCACCTTGGGCCTTTCGGAAAGGTTTATATTCTGGCGGATACAGCTGCCCTGCTGCCGTCAGGGGATAATCGCGGGCACGGTGCTGGCCTTTGCAAGGGCGCTGGGGGAATACGGCGCAACCAGCATGCTGATAGGATATACCCCCGGCCGTACCGCAACCATCGCCACATCGGTATACCAGTATTGGAGGATAAACGACGAAAAAAGCGCCCTGATATGGGTGCTGATAAACCTTGCCATATCGGCGGCGGTGCTGCTTGCGGTGAATATGCTGGAAAAAAGCGGAGGGAGGAAAAAGCCGTGAGCCTGACGGTGGACATAAAAAAAGACCTGGGCGGCTTTAAGCTGGATGTGCAGTTTGATACCGGGGGGATCATGGGCATACTTGGCCCTTCCGGCAGCGGCAAAAGCATGACCCTCAAGTGCATCGCAGGGGTGGAAAGGCCTGACGAGGGGCATATAGAGCTGAACGGCGTTACGCTGTTTGACAGCAGGAGGGGCATAGACCTGAAGCCTCAGCAGCGGCAGGTGGGATATCTGTTTCAGAATTACGCCCTTTTTCCAAACATGACGGTGGAGCGCAACATACTCTGCGGGCTGAACAGGGAAAAGGATAAGGCAAAGGGGCGGGAGATATGCCGCCGATACATAAAACTGATGGGACTTGAGGGGCTGGAAAACAGCTATCCCCATCAGCTTTCAGGCGGACAGCAGCAGCGGGCGGCCCTTGCAAGGATACTGGTGGGCAGCCCCCGGCTCATCCTGCTGGATGAGCCCTTTGCGGCGCTGGACAGCCATCTGAGGGACAGGCTGCTGATGGAGACCAAGGGCATACTTGATGACTTTGACGGCCCCGTTATCGCCGTTACCCATAACAGGGACGAGGCATATGACCTGTGCGGCACCATCGGCATAATGGACGGGGGCAGCATGCTTGACCATAGGGACACAAAAGCGCTTTTCAGGGACCCGGGCAGCGTTGCCGCCGCGTACATCACCGGCTGCAAAAACATAGCGCCCGCCCAAAAGGCGGGGGAACACCGGCTTTATGTGCCGGACTGGGGCATAACCCTTGACGCCGCAAAGCCTGTGAGCGACAATGTTAAGGCGGTGGGCATACGCGCCCACAGCTTTGGGGAGGTATCCGAGAACTCCTACCCTGTGGAGGTGCTGGGCATAGCGGAGGGCCCCTTTGAGGATACCCTGTGCTTCCGCTATAAAGGCCAGAGCGTGGCTTCGGCGGATCTGTGGCAGAGGATACCCCACAGCCTGCGGCCTCCTGTCCCGCCCAACGGGATGGGCGTAAGGGCGGAGGATGTGCTGGCACTGGAATGACGGCTTCGCTAAAAAAAGATTATTTGGAGGTAACCATGGCCTGTTTTGACATTGCCGCTGTGGGCGAGCTGCTCATAGATATGCTGCCCGCAGGGCAAAGCCCAAGGGGCAACGCTCTTCTTGAGGTGAACCCCGGCGGCGCCCCCTGCAATATGCTGGCAATGGCCGCAAAAATGGGCAGCCGCTGCGCCTTTATAGGCAAGGTGGGGCAGGATAAGCTGGGAGAAATGCTGGGCAGCACCATCGGGAGCCTTGGCATAGACACCCGTGGGCTGATATACGACCCGAACTTTACCACCACCATAGCCATGGTGCATCTGGACCATGCCACAGGGGAGCGGGATTTTACCTTTGTGCGAAAGCCCGGCGCGGATATAATGCTGACCTTTGAAGAGGTGGACAAGGCCGTGATAGACGGGGCGAATATACTTCACTTCGGCTCGGTGTCCCTTACGGATGAACCCTGCCGCGGTGCCGTAAAGCAGGCGGTGGAATACGCCCTGAGCATGGGCAAGGTGATATCCTTTGATCCCAATATACGCCTGCCCCTCTGGAAGGACAGGGAGGATATGCTTTCTCAGGTGCGCTATGGCCTGAGCAAAAGCCACGTGGTAAAGATAGCGCTGGACGAGTTGGAGCAGCTGTACGGCAAGGGGGATACATATGAAGTACTGGCCGGCAGGCTGCTTTGGGAGTATCCCAACATAAAGGCACTGTTTATCACCATGGGAAAGGATGGCTGCCATTACCGCCTTGGAGAATACGGCAATTACTTCCCTGCATTTTCCGACAAACCTGCGGCGGATACCACCGGCGCGGGGGACAGCTTTGCGGGGGCATGCCTTGCCTGCATAGCAAAGCACGGCCTTGACAACATGACCCCTGAGCTGATGGACCAGGCCGTCCGCACAGCCACCGCCGCCGCTGCCATAGTGGTGGGCAGATACGGCTCCCTCAAGGTCATGCCATCTGAGGATGAGGTGACGGAAATGCTTAAAAAGCATGGATACAGATAAGGGGGAAACACAGCAGTAAAGCCGCACGTAAGTGCGGCTTTTGTGGTTTCGACAGGCAATAGTAAAATAATTATTATCAAACCCCGACCCACTGTCCTTATATAGCTTTTCCCTTGCGGGAGGGGATACCATATCCAAGAGACGGCGTACTGACCTTGGGTATCATAAAAGGGGGAGCGGGAATTCCACCACACCCTATCCGTCTTCGCCGTAGGCGAAGATACATAAAAAGGACGGAGGGAGGGATTAGATAATTTACCCAATAATTATCACATAATCCTCAGGGTTTACCGCCTTGCCATCCTTAGTCACCTTAGGGC
>X73_One_humped_Camel__coassemble_448_pt1 | contig 10300 bp, 9 predicted proteins | sample X73_One_humped_Camel__metabat2_high_PE_013 | metagenome-assembled genome bin X73_One_humped_Camel
TATATGATCTCCTAAATCTTTTCTCCAGCAATAGGAGTTTTTAACACAATTTTTAAAATACCCGTCCATTATAGATAAAATGCGGCGATTTTACAACCGCCGCATCCATGTTTTTTATGCACTATTGTCGCATATTTGTGCATTATTGATTTTCATGTCCCACAATGTCTATCATGCGGGGCTTGAACTCGCCCATGCGGTCAAACTTCGGATTCAGTCCCTTGAGGATGAAGAAGGTTGCGCCGCAGAGCAGTATGCCGCCCACAGCCGCATAAATGTCGCCGATGCGGCTGCCCAGCATCGCGCCCGCTATAAGGCCTATGAGGGGTATTCCATAGGCTATGGCGCTGGCCTTGAACATGCTGCCGCTGTGCAGTTCGATGGAGACTATATCACCCACCACAGCATTGCAGAGGTTATCTATCTCGATATCCGCCTCGGTGGAGCCAAAGGTAAAGCAGGCGTTGCAGTGTCCGCAGGCGTCGCTGCGCTGAAAGCGCACCACCGCCATATTATTTTCCCTGAGCTCTATTACCCTGCCGGTCTGACGAAGCTCACCTGCCATTTTTTACTCCTTCTCCACAGTAGTGGCGATATGCAGCTCTTCCAGCTGAGCGTCGTCCACAAGGTCAGGCGCGGCGGTCATAAGGCAGGAAGCGGTCTGTACCTTGGGGAAGGCGATAACGTCGCGGATGCTCTGGGCGTTGGTGATAAGCATTGCAAGGCGGTCAAGGCCGTATGCAAGGCCGCCATGGGGAGGAGTGCCGTACTTGAAGGCGCCCATCAGGAAGCCGAAGCGCTCCCATGCCTGCTCCTTGGTGAAGCCCAGCTTTTCAAACATGCGTTCCTGTACCTCGGGGGAATGGATACGGATGGAACCGCCGCCGATCTCGTTGCCGTTAAGCACGATATCGTATGCCTTGGCACGTACCTTGCCCTGGTCGGTATCCAGCAGGTGCAGGTCCTCGTCCATGGGAGAGGTGAAGGGATGGTGCATGGCGTAGAAGCGGTTGTCCTCTTCGCTCCACTCGAACTGGGGGAATTCCACAACCCAGAGGAAATTGAACTTGCTGTCGTCCATGAGGCCCAGCCTGCGGCCCACCTCAAGGCGCAGAGCGCCCAGAGCCTGATAAACCACAGCGTCCTTAGCGTCAGCAATGAACAGCAGCAGGTCGCCGGTCTTGGCGTTTGCGCGTTCATGGATAGCGGCTATCTGTTCCTCGGTAAGGAACTTTGCGAAGGAGCACTGCATGCCCTCGGGCTTCATGCTCATCCACGCAAGGCCCTTTGCACGGTATGTCTTTACGTATTCCACAAGGGAATCTATCTGCTTGCGGGTGAACTTATCCACGCCGCCCTCAACGTTGATGCAGCGAACCGAACCGCCGTTGGCAACTGCGTCCGCAAAGGCGCCAAAGCCGCAGCCATCGGCTATGTCGGTAATATTTACGAACTCAAGGCCAAAGCGGGTATCAGGCTTGTCGGAGCCGTACCTGTCCATGGCCTCCTGCCAGGTGATGCGGGGCAGGGGCAGCTGAACATCGATATTGAGAGTATCCTTCATGAGGCGCTGTATAAAGCCCTCGTTTACTCTCATAACGTCTTCCTGCTCTACAAAGGACATCTCAAGGTCTATCTGGGTGAACTCTGGCTGCCTGTCGGCGCGCAGGTCCTCATCCCGGTAGCAGCGGGCGATCTGCATGTACCTGTCGTAGCCGGACAGCATGAGCAGCTGCTTGAATATCTGGGGGCTCTGGGGCAGAGCGTAGAACTTGCCGGGCTGAACGCGGCTGGGAACCAGATAGTCACGGGCGCCTTCGGGTGTGCTCTTGCAGAGGGTGGGGGTCTCTATCTCGATAAAGCCCTGCTCCGCAAAGTAATCGTGGGCGATGCGGGTGATCTTGCTGCGCATCATCATGTTGTACTGCATGCAGGGACGGCGCAGGTCAAGATAACGATACTTCAGGCGCAGCTGCTCCTGAGTATTTACGTCGTCATCGATATAGAAGGGGGGAGTTTCGGCGGCGCTGAGTATCTTCAGGTCCTTTGCGATGACCTCAAACTCGCCGGTCTTCATGTTCTTGTTTATCATGTTCTCATCACGCCTAGCCAGCACGCCCTTTACGGCGATAACATACTCGCTGCGGATGGTTTCTGCCTTTTCGAATATTTCCTTGGGGAGCTTGCTCTCGTCAAAGGTCACCTGCATTACGCCGGTGCGGTCCCTGAGGCCGATGAAGATGAGGGCGCCAAGATTGCGCCAGGTGCCTGCCCAGCCCATAAGGGTAAGCTCGGTGCCGATATCGGCGGCGGTGGGATCGCCGCAGTAATGTGTGCGCTTCCAGCCGTTAAGAAGTTCTGCCATTGTTATTTACCTTCCTTATCTTAAAATTTCTTTTATCCTGCCGGTAAGGGACGGTATGGGCACATAGCCCTCATCCCCGGTGTCCATATCCTTGAGCTTTACCTCGCCCCGCTCAAGCTCGTCCTCGCCAAGTATTGCAACGAACCTTGCGCCCAGCTTGTTGGCATACTTGAACTGTGCCTTAAAGCTGCGGCCAACGTGGTCATATTCCGTCTTTACTCCCTGCTCCCGGAGCCTGTATGCAAGGGTAAAGCCTGTCTGCCTTGCTTCCTCGCCCATTGCGGCGATGTACACTTCAGTCCTGCGTGGCTCGGGGATGCGGGCGCCGGACAGCTCCGCTATCAGCAGAAGCCTTTCCATGCCCATGCCAAAGCCTATGCCGGGCGTCTTGGGGCCGCCCAGCTGCTCAAGCAGGCCATCATATCGTCCGCCGCCGCATACGGTGCCGGTGTAGCCTTCGCTCTGGGCTATTATTTCGAATACTGTCTTGGTGTAGTAGTCCAGTCCGCGAACGATGAAGGGATCCGCCTTGTACTCAACGCCTATGCTGTTGAGGCAGGACTTCAGCTCCTCAAAATGTGCGGAGCAGTCGTCGCAGATGCAGTCCAGTATAGTGGGAGCGCCGGCGCATATGGCCTTGCACTTTTCCTCTTTGCAATCCAGTATGCGGAGGGGGTTCTTTTCAAAGCGGCTTTTGCAGGTCTCGCAGAGGCCGTCATAGTTGCCCCTGAGGTATTCCTTGAGGCTTTCATTATATTTTGGACGGCATTCGGGGCAGCCTATGCTGTTGATATTTACGCTGAGGCCCTTTACGCCCACCCTGTTCAGCACCGTCATGGCAAGCTGTATGCACTCGGCATCTATGCTTGCCCGGGGAGCTCCGTATACCTCCACGCCAAACTGATGATGCTCCCTGAGGCGGCCCGCCTGGGGCTTGTCATAGCGGAACACGGGGCAGTAGAGATAGTACATCTTGGTGGGCTGTGGGTCGTTGAAAAGGCTGTTCTCAATGAACATACGGCCTGCGCCCGCCGTTCCCTCAGGCTTAAGGGTGATGGAGCGGCCGCCCTTGTCGTCAAAGGTGTACATTTCCTTCTGAACGATGTCGGTGGTGTCGCCCACGCCCCTGAGGAAAAGCTCGGTATGCTCTATAACAGGAGTACGCACTTCGTTAAAGCCAAACTCATCGCACACCTTGCGCGCTACTTTCTCGATATACTGCCACTTGTAGCTCTCGGCAGGTATAACGTCCTTTGTGCCCTTGGGCGCCTGAATTGCCATGATAGTCCTCACATTCTTAATTATTATTTGTTGTGTATCGCCTGCATCAAATGCAAAAACAAAAGGGTCTCTCGTCCTTAGTAAGGGACGGGAGACCCGCGGTACCACCCTAATTGGGCCAAATATACGGCCCCGGCTCAAAGCCCTGTAACGGGGGCAAATCGGGCAGGCCTTGTCAGCCCGCCGGCTCACGGGTGTCTCCGGCGCTGCACCCTCCCACCGCAGCTTTCAGCCAAGGCTCGCGGCTCTCTTTTGGGGGCACGGCTGCGCCGCTCTTCCGCTCACAGCCGATATTGGGTCAATTATACAATCGGCCCTGCCAAATGTCAAGGTAAAGCCCTTCATATTATACCTTATTCTCTCCTTCTTTGCCCTTGACAGGCGTATAGCTTTCTGGTAAAATACGTTGATGTCGGCGGTATGGCTTTTTAGCCCTATTGCGGCAAGGCCAAGCGGGCCGAGTGTGCGCCTGTAGCTCAGCAGGATAGAGCAACGGCCTTCTAAGCCGTAGGTCCAGGGTTCGAATCCCTGCGGGCGTGCCAGTTTCAAAGCTTTTTGAAAAGCAAAAGGTTTTGAAACTGGCATACAAAGCCCCTTGGGAGCGTCCTTTCCGCCCGACGCACAATTTACATGGTGGGTATAGTTCAGTGGCTAGAGCGCCAGATTGTGGCTCTGGAAGTCGTGGGTTCAAATCCCACTACCCACCCCATTTATTGAGGGGGAAGCGGATAGTAAAATATCCGCTTCCGTCACCTCACCCCCATTAGATTGGGGTGTAGCCAAGCGGTAAAGGCACGGGACTTTGACTCCCGCAGTCGCTGGTTCAAATCCAGCCACCCCAGCCATATGACCCGTTAGCTCAGCCGGTAGAGCATTTGACTTTTAATCAAAGGGTCCGGAGTTCGAATCTCCGACGGGTCACCATTTTTTCAAAAGCTAAATGCGGGCGTGGCGGAATTGGCAGACGCGCTGGATTTAGGTTCCAGTGCCAACAGGCGTATGAGTTCAAGTCTCTTCGCCCGCACCACTTTTTCTTTCAAAATTTTTATATGCGGGTATAGTGTAATGGTAACACATTAGCCTTCCAAGCTGAGATAGTGGGTTCGAGTCCCATTACCCGCTCCAACAAAAGGCCTCCCTTCAGGGAGGTTTTTTGTTGGAGTTTTGCATTAAGGGGACTCGAAGGGCGGATCAGAAAAGGCGCCTATGGCGCCTTTTCCCGCCCCGGGATTTTGTGCCCAGGCGTGACCTGCGCCGCGCGGAGCGCAAGCAGTGCCTGCCGATGGCCAAAATCGAGTCCCATTACCCGCTCCAACATAAAAATATCCCCCGCGGGGGATATTTTTATTTTTCTTTCAATATTATAATTTATGAATACCCTTCACTTTATCCCTTATCCAATCCCAAAGCATGTATGGTATGGCGCATATGCAGATCCATTGCACAGCGGGCACCGTCCGCATCCCGGCGGGACAGCAGCTCTATTATACTTTGGTTGTCGGATACGGTTATCTTCTGCAGCTCGTTTATGTCTTTGCCCAGCTCCATGGTCTCGTTTACCGCGCTGTTTATTATGGGAAACAGCCGAATGATAAACTCATTGTGGGCGGCCTTTATTATCATATGGTGAAACTGCTGATCGCTTTCAGCCCATGAGCCTTTGCGCCGTATCTGACGGATGACCTTTCTGCCCTGGTTGCATATTTCTTCTATTTCTTCATCGTTGGCCCTCTGGCAGGCCATTGCTATGCACACAGGCTCAAATATAAGCCGCATCTCATAAAGATCCTTAAGGCGCATGTGAGCCCTGTCCAGGGCCATGAAGCCTTTGGTATCATCGTTGACGCTTTCAGACACAAATGTACCCTTGCCCCGCTGCACGGTAAGTATACCCTGAGCAGCCAGAGAACGTATAGCCTCCCTCAATGTGGCACGGCTCACATTCAGCTCCGCGGACAGGATATTTTCGTTTGGCAGCTTGTCTCCGGGCAGTAAAATTTGCTCTACCGCAATCATGGAATAGAGTCTGTCCGCAGTGCGTTCAGATAGGCTTTTTGACATAATCTTTACCTCTTGAAAGATGTGATAAAATTCACAATCTTTTGGCCTAATCAGGGAGTATTTTGCTGGCGTTAAAATGTTATTTTATTTCGGTTATTAAGTTTGACAAAAGCGTAAGTATGTTGTAATCTGATGTTATACATCATCTTACAACATCAGACAAGATGTCGCAACATCTTAATCCACAAAGGCAACCTATAACCTAATAACAAAACCATATACACCTAAAGGAGAGCCATCAAATGATACACTCTTTCCAAGAATTGGTTGACAGCGTAAAGAATGCCAACAGGCGTATTGCCGTAGCCGTAGCGCAGGATGCAGAGGTTCTTATCGCCGTACGCAAAGCCGCTGATCTCGGCATCGTAAAGCCCGTGCTGGTAGGCGAAGAAGCCGCAATAAAGTCCATTGCAGCCGAGATAAACGTTTCTCTCGAAGGCATGGAGATCATTGACGAAGCGGACAAGATCGAAGCCTGCCGCAAGGCTGTAAAGCTGGTACACGACGGCGATGCCGACGTTGTAATGAAGGGCATCGTAGATACTTCCGTTATCCTCAAGGCTGTGCTTGATAAGGATATAGGCCTCAGGGAATCCCCCGTGCTTTCCCATGTAGCCCTCTTTGGCGTAGATGGCTTTGACAGGCTGCTGTACATTACCGACGCAGCAATGTGCATAGCTCCCGACGTTGAGCAGAAGGCTCACATCATCGGCAACGCCGTAAAGGTAGCACACGCTCTGGGCAACGATAACCCCATTGTCACCTGCCTGTGCGCCGTTGAAAAGGTAAACCCCAAGATGCAGGCCACTTTGGACGCAGCAGAGCTCGTTGAGCGCAACAAGCGCGGCGAGATTGCCGGCTGCACCGTTTGCGGTCCTCTGGCCCTTGACAACGCCGTATCCGTAGAAGCCGCCAAGCATAAGGGCATCACCGATCCCAACGCGGGCAAGGCTGACATTCTGCTGGTTCCCTACATCGAAGCAGGCAACATCTTCTACAAGTCCCTTACCTACATGGCAAAGGCACAGAATGCCGGCATGATCGTAGGCGCAAAGGCTCCCGTTGTCGTCACCTCCCGTGCGGACAGCGACGAGACCAAGCTGAACTCCATCGCTCTGGCCATTGCCGTAGCAGCAAAGAACGCGTAAGCCACCGCGGCAGAAAGGAAATCCAATGAAAAATTTCAAGATATTGGCACTGAATCTGGGTTCCACCTCCACTAAGCTGGCAGTTTACGAAGGCGAAGAGTGCAAAATGCAGCAGGTACTGCGTCACTCTCAGGAGGAAATGGGCGCCATTAAGACCATGGCAGACAACGCCGCCTTCCGCAAGCCCCTCATCCTTGACTTCCTCAAGAGCAACGATGTGGATATCAAGAGCTTTGACGCCATAGTTGGCCGTGGCGGCCTCATGCGCCCCATACCCGGCGGCACCTATGCCGTAAATCAGGCCATGCTGGATGACCTTAACTCCTGCCAGTACGGTACTCACGCTTCCAATCTGGGCGGGATAATCGCCCACGAGATCGCCACCGAAATAGGCGTTCCCGCATACATCGTAGACCCCGTAGTAGTAGACGAGCTGAGCGATCTGGCCCGTCTTTCCGGCCATCCTGAGTTCAAGCGCAGGAGCACCTTCCATGCCCTTAACCAGAAGGCCATAGCCAAGCGCTATGCAGCAGAAGTGGGCAAGGATTACTCCGAGCTCAACCTTATCGTAGCCCACATGGGCGGCGGCATAACCGTAGGCGCCCATCAGCATGGCCGCGTAGTAGACTGCAACAACGGTCTGGACGGCGAAGGTCCCTTCAGCGCAGAACGTCCCGGCGGACTGCCCGTGCTTGAGGTGCTCAGAGTGCTTCACGAGGGCAAGATGGGCGATTACGACACCCTCCGCCGCACCCTCACCTCCCGCTGCGGCCTTATCTCCTACCTCGGCACCAATGACGGTATCGAAGTGGAAAAGCGCGTAAGGGCAGGCGACAAGGAGGCCGAGACCGTATACCACGGCATGGCTTATCAGATCTCCAAGGAGATCGGCGCCATGTCCGCCGTTCTGTGCGGCAAGGTAGACGCCATACTGCTCACCGGCGGCTTTGCTTACGATAAGCTGGTCACCGGATGGATATCCGAATATGTTTCTTACATCGCCCCCGTTAAGATATATCCCGGCGAGGACGAGATGGGCGCTCTTACCGCAGGCGCACTGCGGGTCCTTCGCGGAGAAGAAGAGGTAAAAACTTATTAATGAATAACCATCGCATACAGATAATCACCGGCCACTATGGCAGTGGCAAAACAGAATTTGCCGTCAATCTTGCTCTTAAGTTTGCAGCAGACGGCGACAGGACCGCCCTTGCGGACCTTGACATAGTAAACCCTTATTTCCGCTCTGCCGAAAGGCGTGAGCTGCTGGAGGCCAACGGCATCCGCGTTATCGCCACAAGTTTTTCCGGCGTGATGGACGTGCCCGCCGTATCCCCCGAAGTAATGGCAATATTCGACGATCCCTCCTATCGCGGAGTGATCGACTTGGGCGGCGACCCCGAAGGCGCCCGCATGCTGGGACGTTATGAACCCCAGCTGGCAAGAGAGGGTTATGACCTTCTGTGCGTAGTAAACGCAAACCGTCCCGAAACCAATGCCCCTGAAAAAGTCCTCTCCTATATGGAATATATAGAGATGGCCTGCAGGCAGAAGATTACAGGTCTTGTAAACAACACCCATCTCTGCCGCGAAACCACCGCCGAGGACATCATCAAGGGCGCGGAACTGGTTCGCGAAGTATCCAAGCTCAGCGGCCTGCCTGTTGTATGGCATTCCGTTGAAAGCAAATTCGTGGATCAGGTAAAGAATCAATTGGGCGAAGGCGAAATTTTGCCCATTGAGATATACATGTGTAAACCCTGGGAAGTAAACTTCTAAAAAAATCAGGAGGAAATTGCAAACATGGCAGGAAAAGTAACGTTTCTGCAGGACAGGTGCAAGGGCTGTGAGCTCTGCGTCAGCGTCTGTCCCAAGAAGATCGTCGTGATCGATCTGGCGATCACCAACCGTAAGGGCTATCACCCCGCAACTGTAAACGACATGGATGCTTGCATCGCATGCGGCAGCTGCGCCAAGATCTGCCCCGATTCTATCATCACGGTAGAAAGACTGTAAGGAAGGGGGCACAACATCAATGGCAAAAGAACTTTGGAAAGGCAATGAAGCCATAGCTGAAGCCGCAATACGCGCCGGCTGCAAATTCTTCTTCGGTTACCCCATCACTCCTCAGACTGAGGTTCCCGAGTATCTGTCCCTGCGTCTTCCCGAAATCGGCGGCTGCTTCCTGCAGGCCGAGAGCGAAGTCGCTGCTATCAATATGGTTTACGGTGCTGCCGGCTGCGGCGTACGCGTAATGACCTCCTCTTCCTCCCCCGGAATCAGCCTTAAGCAGGAAGGTATCACCTACCTGTGCGGCGCTGAGCTTCCCTGCGTTATCATCAACGTAATGCGCGGCGGCCCCGGCCTTGGTACTATCCAGCCTGCCCAGGGCGACTATTATCAGGCTACCCGCGGCGGCGGTAACGGCGACTACCGTACCCCCGTTCTGGCTCCCGCCAACGTTCAGGAAGCTGCTGACTTCGTACGTCTCGCTTTCGACATCGACGACCAGTATCGCAACCCCGTTATGGTTCTTGCAGACGGCATGATCGGCCAGATGATGGAAGCCGTAGAGTGGGGCGAGATGGAAAAGCGCGATCTGCCCGCCAAGGATTGGGCCACCACCGGCACCAAGTGCGAGCGTGAGCACAACGTAATCAACTCCCTCTACATCCAGCCCGAACTGTGCGCCGAGCACAACGAGCACCTTGAGAAGAAGTATAAGGCTCTGGAAGAGAACGAAGTTCGCTACGAAGAGTTTGATACCGAAGGCTGTGAAGTTCTCTTTGCCGCTTACGGCACCACTTCCCGTATCTGCCGCGCAGCCATGAAGATCCTGGCTGACGAAGGCATCAAGGCCGGTCTGTTCCGTCCCGTAACCCTGTGGCCCTATCCCTATGATGCCCTCAAGAAGGCCGCATCTCAGGACAGCGTAAAGTGCGTAGTAGACGTAGAAATGTCCCTGGGCCAGATGCTGGACGACGTAAAGATCGCTCTGGAAGGCGCAAAGCCCATTTCATTCATCGGCAAGGCCGGCGGTATTGTTCCTACTCCTCGTGATGTAGCAGAAGCCGCCAAGAAGGCATTGGGGAGGTAATAAACATGGCAATCGTATATCAGAAGTCCAAAGGTTTGACCGATAAAGAACTCCATTACTGCCCTGGCTGCACCCATGGCATAGCCCATAAGCTGGTAGCAGAGACCCTGGAAGAGCTGAATATCATCGGCACCACCGTAGGCGTTGCCCCCGTTGGCTGCTCCGTATTCGCTTATGACTACTTTGCATGCGACATGCACGAAGCCGCTCACGGCCGCGCTCCCGCTGTTGCCACCGGCATCAAGCGCGTATCCCCCGAAGGCACCACCGTATTCACCTATCAGGGTGACGGCGACCTGGCTGCCATCGGTACCGCTGAGATCGTTCACGCTGCAATGCGCGGTGAAAAGA
>X73_One_humped_Camel__coassemble_449_pt1 | contig 10253 bp, 9 predicted proteins | sample X73_One_humped_Camel__metabat2_high_PE_013 | metagenome-assembled genome bin X73_One_humped_Camel
ATATAGCAGAAACTGTTTTGTTCCTTGCAAGTGAGCAGGCAAGAATGATTACAGGTCAAGTAATAAAAGTGTCTGGTGGTAAAGCATTATAATTTCAATATATAAAACTGTTAGACAAATTCCAATTTATAGGGACATACAAATGGATAAAGAATTCAAAAAATGGTTTGCTATTATCAGCATCACTATTGTAATAATAGTAATTCTTCTGCTGTCGCTGTCAGGCTTCGACCTTAGCGGCTTTGAAATACATAAGGGAATCAGGATTAATTAAGCGGATAAACAAAAAGCCAAGGAGCAGCCAGCCCCTTGGCTTAAATAATATGTGTCTTTTACTTGCTCAGTTCTTCCGCCAAAGCATCCAGCTGTGCGGCGCTTGCCTCGTTCAGGGCGGAGGTTATCTTTACCTCGGTCTCGGCATAGGTAAGGTTCTTGCTCTTTTCAAGCATTCCCTTCATCACCTTGGTGGCCATGGGGGCCCAGCTGCCGTTTTCAATGAAGGCAACGGTGCGGTTGCTGTAATTGCGCTCGGTGAGGTGGTCGATAAAGGTGCGCATGAAGGGGAAAACGTCCGCATTGTAGGTGGTGGTGGCCAGCACCACCTTGCTGTAGCGGAAGGCATCCTCCACCGCCTCTGCCATATCGCAGCGGGCAAGGTCATTTACCGCCACCTTGCAGCCCTTTGCTTCAAGCTTTGCGGCAAGCTCATCCACCGCCTTTTTGGTATTGCCGTAAATGGAAGTATAGGCGATTACCACGCCCTCCTCCTCAACACGGTAAGAGGACCATATATCGTAAAGGTTGATGTAGTATCCAAGGTTTTCGGTAAGCACAGGGCCATGCAGGGGGCATATGATGCTTATATCCAGCCCGGCGGCCTTTTTCAGCAGGCTCTGCACCTGAGCGCCGTACTTGCCAACTATGCCGATATAGTAGCGCCTTGCTTCGCTGGCCCATTCTTCCTTCACGTCCAGCGCACCGAACTTGCCGAAAGCGTCCGCGGAGAACAATACCTTATCAGTGCTGTCGTAAGTGAGTATGACCTCAGGCCAGTGCACCATGGGGGCGGTAACAAAGGTGAGCTGATGCTTGCCAAGGGAAAGGGTGCTGCCCTCTACCACCACCACCTGCCTGTCCTCAAAGGCTGTGCCGAAGAAATTCTTCATCATGGCAAAGGCCTTGGCGGAGGCCACGATCTTTGCCTCGGGATATGCCTTGGCAAAGCTGAATATATTTGCGGAATGATCCGGCTCCATATGCTGAACGATGAGATAGTCCGGTGCTTTGCCGCCTGCGGCCTTTTCAATATTGCCCAGCCATTCCGCTCCAAAGCCCTCGCCCACGGAATCCATTACAGCGATGCTTTCATCCAGTATAATGTAGGAATTGTATGCCATGCCGTTTGGCACTATGTACTGACCCTCAAAAAGGTCCACGTTATGGTCGTTTACGCCGATGTACTTAATGTCGCCGGTTATATTCATGAACACGCTCCTCATATTTACTTTTCTAAATTATATCCTAAAAGCGTCCTTTTCTCAATTATTCTTTGATAGCTGCGCTCCCTATTATCCCCACACCGCCATGATCACCGTACCTACCAGCATCAGGCCCAGACCCAGCGCTGCCCTGAGGCTGAGTTTTTCCTTGAATACGATATATGAGAACAATACCGTTACCAATATGCTCATCTTGTCGATGGGGACCACCACGCTGACTATGCCGTTCTGTATGGCGTAATAATAGCACAGCCATGATGCACCTGTGGCGATGCCCGAAAGGGCGATAAACAGCATTTCCCGCTTGCTTACCTTTCTTACCTGATGCTGTTTCCCCTTCATGAACACTATTGCCCATGACATGATAAGCACAACGCCGGTGCGGATGGCAGTACCAAGGTTTGACTCAACCCCATCTATGCCCATCTTTGCCAGTATGGAAGTAAGCGCCGCAAACACCGCGCCAAGTACAGCATACGGTATCCATTTTGAGCTGTTGTCATGCTGCTCTGACTGTTTGTGCTCCACCATCAGCAGTATGCCTATGCCCAGCAGTACAGTACCCGTAAGCTTTGCTGTCAGATTATTTGTCTCGCCGAAAAGGATGATTGCCAGCAATACCGAAAGCACAGTGCTGGACTTGTCCACCGGCACTACCTTATTTACATCGCCCATGGAGAGAGCGCGGAAATAGCATATCCATGACGCACCGGTAGCAAAACCGGAAAGGATAAGAAACACAAGTGATCTTGTGCCTACCTGTGTTATGCCTCTAAAGGATCCAACAACAAAAACCATTATCCAGGAAAACAGCAGCACTACCACCGTCCTCAGCGCCGTTACCACGTCTGAGTCAGTGTTCCTGATGCCGCATTTTGCCAATATGGAAGTTATGCCTGCGAATATAGCGGACAGTACAGCCATTATAAGCCACAGCATATAAAAATCCCCCACGGATAAATATTACCTTTATTATACAGCCATATATCCGCAAATAAAAGCGGCCGGCAAAATATAAAACCGCCTCCCCCGTATTTATTCAGGGGAAGCGTTTTGTTTACCAGATAACAGCCACGGCAAGAAGCACCGCGAGGCCTATTATGTTGGCTGCGGTAAACAGGCCAAGGAACCTGCCGGCCTTTGCCTTGGGCCAGCGAAGGTACAGTTTAAGGGTGATAAGACTTGCAAGGGAGGCGATAGGAGTGCCCAATCCGCCGATATTTACCCCCTCCAGCAGCGGACGCCACTGCTGAGTAAATTCGCTGAGCAGCACAGCAGCAGGAACATTGCTTATCACCTGGCTGGTAGCCGCAGCCGTCAGCAGGGTATTGCGCTCAAGAAGGGTCTGTAAAAACCCGCGCACTGCCTCCACCCTGCCCAGATTGCCGGACACAATAAAGAAGCATACAAAGGTTGCAAGCAGCGCTATGTCCAGTTCCTTAAGCTTCTTTGGCTCCATCACAGCTATGCCGGCAATGACCAGCGCCGTCATTATGCCATAATGCAGCACCCGGAACACCGTAAGCAGGCACAGCAGGAACAATACCCCATACACAATAAGCTTTTGCGGCTGCTTCAGGGTTTCTTTCCGAAGCTCATACTCATCCATAGCCTTTGGCAGCACCGGTACAGCCGCCGCCGTAAGGCACAGCAGGCTGACCGCTGTCAGGGGCAGCATTGCGGAGAAGAACTCTCCCGCGCTGAGCTCATATGCCGCATACAAAAACAGATTCTGAGGATTGCCCACAGGAGTTGCCATGCTGCCAAGGTTGGCGGCAATGGTCTGCAGCACCAGCATGGGTATTACTGCGCTAACGCACCCTATCTGCTCCATCAGCATAAGGGTAAAGGGCACAAAGGTGAGCAGCGCCACGTCATTGGTAACCAGCATGGAGCTGAAGAAGGGCAGCAGCACCAGCACAACGCTCAGCACCCTGCCGCTTTTGCAGCGGCGCAGCAGCTGATACGCAAGCCATTTGAATGCACCGCAGCCCTCAAAGCCCGCCACCACCGCCATAAGGCACATCAGCAGGCACAACACCTTAAAATCAATATAACCTATATACGTACTATCCGGCGGCACAAGGAACATTGTAGCCACGGCACACACCGCCGCCACGCACAGCACGGTTTCTTTTTTTATAAAATTGCGAATATGGTTGAACATGAGAAATCTCCTCATTTTTGTCAAAATCCGACGGTAAGGATAACATAATGATGGGATTTTTGCAAGAAGAAGAAATAACTTCCTATTCAGGGGATTTTCTTTTTTTCCGAGCGTGTACTTTAGGAGGTGCTTTGAGAAAAACAATGCCCCAAAACCTTAAGGTTTTAGGGCATTGTTCTTGGTGGAGGCGAGGGGAGTCCTTTTGCTCACCTCGGCCATGCGTGCTTGCGCTCCGCGCTGCGCACTTGGGCCTGTTCGCAAAAGCCGGCCGCTAAAATCGCGTCACCGGCGCGATTTTCCCTCGCATACGCTCGGACGCGGCTTCGCCTCCCTCGATTACTGCAACCAAATAAAAGACCGCCCTCTTGGGCGGTCTTTTATTTGGTGGAGCGCATGCTCTCAAATCCGAACCCGTATTTTTCGCCTCATCAAGGGATTTCTCTACCCGGTCAAGAGATATGGTTCCGGTTCCGTCCTTGTAGTTATATGTCAGCACTATCTTATCGTCATAAAGATAGATTGCGTTTACGAAGGTATCTATCAATCTTTGTCTGAACTTCTCGTCCTTCATATTGCCATTCTTAAACCGGCTTATCCAGAATACCACCTGCTCACGTGTAAGCAACGGTTTTTGCATTTCTTCCTGCACAATGGATATCGTTAGTTTCTCCTTCGTGGCTTCCAGTTCATCCAGCCGCTGCTTTGTAGAGGAGGTTATGATACCCTGCTGAATTGCATCCACAAGATTGTCTATGCCTCTTTGTGTATCCTTTAGCTGTTTCCTAAGGGCAGGCAATATGGTATTCTCGCCCTTTTGCAATTCCATCACTGAATCCGCCATGCGTCCAATCATATCATCCACAAGAACATGATTCATTGTGTATTCCACAACCAGCGTTTCTATCCATTCTTTGTGCACTGCTTTTTTATCGCATGTCTTTTTGCGTTTGGCATTCACACATTTATAGTAATAATGTGTTCTTCCCGTATGGCTCGTACCGCTTTCGCCCACCATAAACGCACCACACTTACCGCAATAGAGTTTGGTAGTGAGCAGATAATTGACATCCGCTTTTTCACGGGCAGGCGCTTTCTTGTTTTTTTCCAGCCGTTCCTGTACACGGTCAAATAACTCCTGTGGGATAATGGCTGGAATGCCGCCCGGAACTACTGTATCACGATAGATATATTCCCCAAGATACCGCCTGTTTCTTAACATCCGGTGCAGACTGTTTTTGTTGAATGCACCATTGTTCTTTGTCTTTATTCCACGAGCATTTAAGCCGTCACATATTTCTTTTGTCGTTGTACCCTCTGAATAGAGTGTAAATACCTCACGCACTACCTGTGCTTCTGTCGGCGCAATCATATAATGTTGCTCGGAATCGGTAACATAGCCCAGAGGTAGAGTACCTCCGTTATATTTGCATTTGAGTGCATTTTCTTTTAAGCCGCGAAGTATCTTTTCAGACAGCTCAGCTGAATAAAACTCCGCATAACCTTCAAGCATGGATTCAAGCAGAATACCTTCCGGTCTGTCAGAGATATTTTCCTTTGCCGATATTACCTTAACGCCGTTCTTTTTGAGCAGCATTTTGTAATAGGCTGAATCATAACGATTACGGGAGAATCTGTCCAGTTTCCACACGATAACCACATCAAACAGCCGCTTTGCGCTATCCTTTATCATGCGCTGAAAATCAGGCCGGTCATCCGTCTTTGCGGACAGAGCACGGTCAATGTAGTTGCCGACTACATTTATGCGCTGTCTTTCGGCAAACTCCATGCACTCTCTTAACTGTCCTTCTATGGATTCCTCGCGCTGGTTATCCGAGGAATATCGGGCATAGATGACACCGTTCATACCTGCGTCTCCTGCTTTAGCTTTTCAATTAGTTCTTTTGCATCCTTTTGCGAGATACTGTCAAGTTCGCTTTTTGTACCTTGTGAATACAAGATAAATGATGCTATCTTTAGCTGGTCTATCTCATTAAATGAAAATAGGGTTTTATCAGCAACTGCCTGGTTTATAGCGGTAATGGCTTCGTCAATCGTAATAATGCCATTAAAATCCCCAGATTCTTTGAATGACCATCCAATATTGCTATCCGATGATGTCCATTTGCGGGCCACATTGGAAACATACTTTAAGATACATATTGGGTTCTCAAACTGGCTTCGCATATACTGGGAATATCCCTCTTTATCAAAGCAGCTCCATAAATATGCAGGCATAAAATAATGGTTCCAATCCAAAAGAGGCGTTTCTGAAATCAAATTATGCAGTCTGCTTACAAATTCTTTTTCCAGTTCAGTGATTGATTCAACCGAGAAGGGCGCGGATTCCCTCTGCTTACCCTGTGCAGCTAATCGTCCCTGTGCCAGTTCCATTCGATTTAGCAAAATTGCAAAAGATGATAAACTATCCACAGATGCACCGGATATAAGATCTACCATTATTTCAAGGCGTTCCTGCTCATCGCTAATCCTAAACAAAAGATCCCAAATTATTGATCCACAAGTATAGCTAGTACTAACTAAAAAACCATCATCAATTGGCGTACACGGCATTAAATTGAATAGTATGTCTATAAATAAGCTTACCCTGCTGAGGGGAATGCTAATTTGATTGCTTGCCAATTCAATAATGTAATCTCGTAATAATCCATTTCGTATGATTTCAATCAGCATTTCTTCTATGGCAGGCTTGTTCATGTCATATAAAGTGCTGTTTAATAGCGCTCTGGATATGGAAATATCATCAGTTGACAAAGAGAAATATCTATCGAATTTATCGCCATGTGCTATGCGCATAAATCTTCTCAGGTCATTATCTGTTAGATATTCATAATTAAACTGCACCTTTCGAGCAAAACGTGGAAACAAGGCTGCCAGGGCAGAGCTCATAATATCCGGTGATTGCGGATAGACTAATTTAAAATGCAAATCACATTGTTCTTTCGCCTTCTTTTGTTCCGCAGGAGAAATACCTTCATACATACTAACCCCGCCAATAAGTTCTTCTCGATTTTGAAAAATCCATTCATATATTGGCGGAGCGAATATCTGCAACGATGTTATCCCTGCAAGATCGATAATATCTACTTCATCTTTTATTGGGTTTACCTTAAACCTAAGAACATTAATATACCGTCGTATATCTCGGATATTTCCGATAAACGGCTTTATACACGATATAAATACCTTCTGCCAGTGTTTCTTATCAAATAAATTACTGGGAACCTCCTGGAAAAGACTCTGAAGTTCACTGATAAGAATATCAATTATCTTGGATGAAGAAACTTCGGGAAGCTCAAACGGTACTTGAACTATTTTTTCGAGATAGTCCATTCCATTGCAGCTCTGAACTTCTTCTAAAGCATGTGCAACAATTTGCTTGTCAAAGGACAAAAGGTATATAACATTTGGAAATCCAGCAACAGAGCTGACAAGCTGAAAGACCAGACGAATCTGTTCGTTTGTTAAACGATCGATATCGTCTATGACAATGAGGATTTTTCCGTTATATTCGCGCAAAGCTTTTTCAACCGCTGCTTTTTGAAACAAAGCATCGTTCAGCTTGCCGTCAGCATCATTCTTTATCCTAACACCTATACCCTTGGCAAGCTCTGGCAAGAATTTCAGATACTTTCCAACAGTCGGAATATATTCCGAATATTCGAGTGCAGATGCATATTTTTCAATGGCCTCACCTATTTTTTTCTTATCACCGTTTGAGTTGTTTATATTAAGGTCTGAATATAATACTTTAAAGAACTGATTGAGCAGCTGGTTGCAATCAGTAAAATTCCATGGATTGAACCGAATCACAGTAAAAGAAACATCTGAATTGTCCTGCAATATCGTTTCAAGATGCTGCAACGCCATATTGAGGACGGATGTTTTGCCGCTTCCCCAAGCACCACACAGCCCGATAGTCAAATTATCATTAGAGGCAAATTCGGCAATTGCCTCAGCAAGCTGCTTTGAAAAACCTTTCCTGCCCAATAAGTCCTTTTCAAGTTTATCGATAGGTTTGTCTGTGGAAAACATGTTAACCTCCTCAAATGCACATAATAACGATTTATTTTTCGTTATTGTCGTTGTTTTTTGAGTCAAGAAGCGCTATTACCCGTGTAAAATCAAGGGCATTCTGTTTTGTTATCACCGGCTTGCCGGTTCTCGCTTCAACTGCTTTTCGCGCTTCGCCCGCAGCTTCGCCGCCTTCACGAGCAACCACGAGATTCTCGGATAGTCCCTTGGGTTCCTTCTGCTTTGCTATTTCCGTTGTGGTGGATTCCGCAAGCATGTTCAAAATCAATTCCAAATCGGACATGTTGTCACGAAGATTCTCTTTTTTCAGACCTTTGTAGTTTTTGTATTGCCTTGTAGACATTCCTGCCCAAGCCTTGGTGATTTCATCGGTTAGGATGGCATATTCCACACCTTTTTGCACTCCATTCTTTTGCCATTCGTCCGTTAGGGCATTGCGTACCCGAATAGATAAAATCCGTTGGTGAATCCACTCATCGCTGTAGCCCTTTTTCTGGTAAGTTTCCAAGGCTCTGTCAATAGCCATTTCGGGATCGATGGTTTCTTCAATGCGCTCTCTGCCTACCCTCGCCAGCCACAGCTTGAATGGTTCCGCTTTGGGAGATGGAATGGATTGAATGAGTCGCAGAAGCTGTTCGGTATCAGCAACATCCGTCAGGCGTTTTTTGCCATCTGCTGCCGTTAGTTTCAACTGGTGACAATTTGTCACCGTTTCATTTCCATCTTCCTTGAGACGCTGTTTCAGCTTGTTCCAATACTTTCGTGCCTTGTTGTAATCCGGCTGGTCAGTAAGAACGCTAACCACATCTACAATAGAAAAATACCATTCCTCAGTTGTTTCGTTCCATGCGGTTCGGATACGCTGATTTTCAAACAGTTGAATTTTATCGTTACTCATGGTTCCCCTCCTGCAGCATCATGGAATACAGGATTTCCTTGAGTTGTGTGCTCATGGGTGAATCGGGGTCAAAGCACATTTCAATAAACTGCTTCAACTCCGGCTTTTCAATCAATCGTTTTTGCTCATATTCGTATCGTTCGCCTTGTGGCTTATCTGTTCTGCCGAAAATGTAGTCCATGGACACATCAAAGTAATCCGCATATCGAAGCAGCACCTCGGCGGAAGGATCCGTTTGGTCGGTTTCATATCGGGCAATGCTGGGTTGCTGTGAATGAATCAGCTCTGCCATCTTTGCCTGTGATACGCCAATACTTTCCCGCAGTGCACGCAGTCGTTTTCCCACTATAAGCATATGTATACCTCCAATGTCTCTATTTTTATGATAATGTGAATATAATATATTGTCAATATTTAATGTGTATTTCGCCTGATGTTTCGGGAATAGCTTACCTCATGTTATCTAAAAATATTTTTGTTTTGGGAACAATTTATTATAGTTGTTGACGTATTATATTAGAAACCATAAAATGAAGGGAGGTGAACACATGAAATTATTATTGAAACAACCCATCGGGCTTATTCCCATTGAAATCAACAACCTGGAATATTTGCCGCTGTTCTATCTGTTTCCAAGAGAATTATTGGAGCGTGAATGCCCAAGTCTTGCTGATATGCCACGAAGTCTCCATGGGATTCTCAAAGAACCGGAGTGGGCAGAGCGAATTTCCGAGGATTATTTCCTGTTGGCAATTACTGACCTCACGGCTGCCTTTGTATGGCCTGCTTTAGGTATCCGCACATATATGGAATGTTATTCCGGTTATGATCCCATATGGCAGCTGGCACATACAAGTTCCTTGTGGTTGGATGCATTCGGAAAGATTGGAGGCATTACGATCCCATACCTTATACAAAACATCAAACTTGAGCTGCCATATCTTTCTATTGCGGAAGCGCAGATGTTGTTTCTGCGGATTGGCGAGAAAGGAATCCAGGAACACAATCTTCAGCCTGTCATTGATGCAGTAAAAGGGATGCGATGTCCTGAGGACTTTGATGCCCGCGGCAGCCATGCAAAGACTGACTTCTACCGCAAATGGAACCATACCCGTTGGCGTTACAAGGCAGTATCTCTGGATCAGCTCGTTAACCAATACGGCGGCGACTCCCGGGATGATGCCATCGATGCCGTATTGGGCGAAAGAGTAAGCGATGAAGCAGCGTCTTTTGAGGATGTCATATGTGTAAAAGTGGATACTGAGAGATTCCTGCAATCCTTTTCCGAACGGGATATGGAGATGTTGACTATGCGCAGCGGAGGGTACACCTATCAGGAAATAGCGGACAAGCTGGGTTATAAAACTCACAGCGCCGCCATGAAGCGAATCAAACGGTTGGGTGAAGCCTATTTGAACTTTACAGATGAACAACGGGAAATACGGAAATATATTCTGGACGACTAAACTAAACAACAATACGCAGAGCAACAGGCGCTTCTTTTAGAGGCGTTTTTTGTTTGCTAAAAAACAAAACTTAAGGAGGAAATTAAATGAAACTACTAAAACTCGGAATTGACAACGGAAACTATAACACCAAATCCTCGGAGGGCATGCTGTACACCTCTGGCTATACC
>X73_One_humped_Camel__coassemble_460_pt1 | contig 10003 bp, 7 predicted proteins | sample X73_One_humped_Camel__metabat2_high_PE_013 | metagenome-assembled genome bin X73_One_humped_Camel
GAAAAGAAATAAGAAAGGTCGTCAAAGCGAAGCTTTGACATAGCTCCTTATTGAAGTACCGAAAATCTAAGGATTTTCGGTAAAAGAAGCAAAAGAAAAAGAAAAGCGAACGGGGAAATACAATTAAGCATATGCATGCTTTATTTGGTACACCGGGTGATTATCTATACCCGCCCTCGTCGCCGCGGAAAAACGTCGTGCCTTGAGATTTTCTGCGGTATTTTCGACAGAATGACGGGTTGAAGAAATAGTTGACGAATTATTTATCTATACCCACCCGCCACCCTTTAATGAAGCTTCTCCCTACGGGAGAAGCGGTAAGTGCTCTCAAGGGTCTGACACTTAATCCTTGGGACTGTTTTTAAAGGCGGGATATTCATCCGTACCACTCCGTCTTCGCCGCAGGCGAAGATACCTGAAAAGGGCGGCGGGTGGGTATAGATAAATTTCCCACGCAAAAAGCCCCGCAATTGCGGGGCTTTGGTGGTGTCGTTATAGCTTTTCTCTTAGCCGCGGGCCTTCAGCAGCATGTACAGCTTGGAGGTGGCGTTGGAGCTGGACTCATACTCGTCGCCGCAGGTGATCAGCATCATGTACTTGCCGTTGGCGTCCAGGGATACGCTGGGGTTGACCCAGCCCTTGTAGCCGCTGGTCTTGGCATAGCTCAGCTGATACTGGAGATAGCTCTGAGTGCTGGTCTTCCAGGGCTGAGAGTTGTGGCTGAGTATGCTGGTGCTGGCGCCCTTGGGGATCTCGTAGAAGAGGGCGATATCCCAGGTCTTGTAGCCGTCCAGGCTGGCAGAGATGGTCTTGGTGTTGTAGCTGCTGCCGCAGGAGCCGCCGCAGCCTTCACACTTGCTCTTGCCCAGGATAGCATTCTGTACGTGATGCAGCTTGTGGAACATGCTGCCGGACTTACGCATATTGTGACCCATTACCGCGTGGATCTGGGAGCCGGCGGCAGTGGTGGTATGCAGATAGTCGTAGGTTTCCTTACCGTTGGACTTGGTAGCGTAATAATAGTAGTTATTGCCGCCAACAGTACGGTAGTAGTTGCCGTAGATGGAATAGGTAGAACCGCCGGGAACAGAGAAGCTGCCCCACTTTTCGCTGGATGCGCCGGTACCCTTGCTGGTTGCGCCGGAGGTGCTGGTGGAGTTGGTTACCGCGCCCTGGATGGGAGCGCCGTCAGTCTCGGTAAAGTCCTGCTTGCGGACGTAGCCCTTATAGGTCTGGCCGGTGGTGGTGGAGTACTGTGCATAGTACCAGTCGCCGCTCTCGCCCAGCAGGGAGAAGGCTGCGTTCTTTGCGCTGGTGACCTTAACTACCACGTTGTCCTTGGCGGTGGACTTGTCAGGGTTGACGCGCATGTAGATGGTGCTGTCGTTGGAGGTGGCAGCCTTGGCCTTCTGGTAGGTGGTGGAAGGTGCGCCGGCGGTGGTACCGGTGGTGGTGCCGGTGGTACCGGTGGTGCCGGAGCTCAGGCTGAAGTCACGCTTGCGTACAAAGCCGGTGGTGCCGTTGTAGCTGGCATAGTAATAGTCGCCGCTCTCGCCCAGTATGGTGAAGCTCAGGCCCTTGGCGCTGCGGATCTTGGTGGCGCCGGAGGTGGAGCTGGATGCGCTGGGACGGATGTAGATGGTGCTGTCCTTGGACACGCCGGTAACGGCGGAGGAATATGCGCTGTAGGAACCGGTGGCGGTGCTGCCAGCCACGCCGGTGGTGGGCAGGTCGCTTACCTTAGCAGAGCCGCTGCCCTTCTTGTACAGGCTGCTTACCGCGCTTGCGGGTACCCAGCCGGATACGCCGCCGGTGGTGATGTAAAGCTGAGAGCCGTCTGCATTGCGGTAGTTTACGGTAACATTGCCCTTGGTCTGTGCAGTGCCCACCAGCTTATTATTGTTTCCGTAGATACTGGTGCCGGCGGCCAGAGTGCCGGAATAGGTGCCGGTAGAGGTGCTGCCGGTAGATGTGCTGCCGGAAGTAGTGCCGGTGCTTACAGACCCGGAGGCGCTGCCGTTGGAGCTGCTGCGGCCGATGTTGGATACGGCGCTGGCAGGTACCCAGCCGGTGTAGGTCTGGCCGTTATAGGTCATGGAGACCTGATACATTGTGCCTTCGTTGTTCTGGTACAGTACGTTTACGGTACCCTTTACAGAGGCAACTACCTTGGAGGAGGTGTTTGCCTTCTGATGCATATCGGTGGTGCTGGAGATGGTGCCGATGATACCGGAAGCGAAAGCGGGAACTACGCTGAGTACCATCACAGCCAGCAGCAGCATGGCCACGATGCGGACAACAGTCTTTTTCATGTGAGATTCCTTTCTGTGGTTTGGAATATTGTGTGCTTATTGTTCGCCCTGAGCCTGCTCTTCATCCTCCTCGTCATCAAAGACAAAGGCGGCACGAAGGGGATCATGGGGTTTTTCGGGGTGGGATTGAGCGGTAGGTCTGCCTGCCTTAGCGGCGGCCCTGTCCGTCTTTTTTGAGGAGTAGATCATCATCAGCACTATGCAGCCGAAGGTCACCGCCCACAGTATAAAGCTCAGGACAGAGGCGGGGTCAACCACCCCCACCAGCTCCAGCCCGCTGGATACCAGCATAATAACGCCGGTGAGCGCCGCAAGCTTTCGCATGCCCTTAACGTATTCCTCACGGGAGCAGTTAAGGTATTCGTTTTCGTAAAGCTTGCCGTCCCCCTTATAGGCGGCATAGAGCAGATATACGGCGATGAGCAGCTCAAACATCGTCATAAAGCCGAAAGGTTCCATTTCTACCTCCTGATTTTACCAAGCCCTTTGTCTTTGTTCAAGGCATGGGGCGGTATGTTCATGGATTGTTCAATCCTTGGGGAAATTCTGGGGGAAATTTCCGCTTACGCAAAAAACCTTTGGGGGTTTCTGCGATGGTTTCGGTTTTTACCTCTCGCTTCCTGCGGAAGCTCCCGGGCGGTAAAAACCGCAATGAATCAAAGCGAAGCGACGAATTTGTGTGAAAAGGCTTTCAATCCGCATTTGGCGGCATATATGCCCCAAGGCTTTATTCCGGCTCTGACGACATGTGCGTCAGAACGGATAAATCCCGGAGGGATTTGTTCCCTGCATGATTTTCTGCCCGGTGGCAACCGCAGTTGCCATAAGAAAATCATGTAAAAACCCCCGTAAGGGATGAAATCGCCCCAAGGCCTGTGCCTTGGGGCGCGGCTCGCTCAAAATCCGATAGATTTTGAGCGAAATGATTACTTTTTGCCCAGATATGCCTCGCGGACGCTCTGGTCGTTGAGCAGCTCGAGGCCGGTGCCGGTCATGGTGACGTTGCCGGTCTGCATGACGTAGCCACGGTTGGCAATCTTAAGGGCGGCGTTGGCGTTCTGCTCTATGAGCAGAACCGTGGTGCCTTCTTGGTTGATGCGGCGTATGATGGAGAAGATATCCTTTACCACCAGAGGCGCCAGGCCAAGGCTGGGCTCATCCATCATGATGAGGCGGGGCTTTGCCATGAGGGCGCGGCCTACTGCCAGCATCTGCTGCTCGCCGCCGGAGAGGGTGCCGGCCTGCTGCCAGCTGCGCTCCTCAAGGCGGGGGAACAGGGAGTATACGTGCTTTATGTCCGCCTCGATGCCCTCTTTATCATTGCGCAGGTATGCGCCGATGCGGAGGTTTTCAAGCACGGTCAGGTTGGGGAATACACGGCGGCCTTCCGGCACCAGCACTATACCCCGCTTTACTATCTCGTCGGTGGGCATGTGGGTGATATCCTCGCCGTTGTAGCAGATGGAGCCGGCGGAGGGGGTCACCACGCTCATGATGGAGCGGAGGGTGGTGGACTTGCCGGCGCCGTTTGCGCCGATGAGGGTAACTATCTCGCCCTCTTTTACGTCGAAGGATATGCCCTTGAGGGCCTCTATTCCGCCGTAGTTAACCTTAAGATCACGAATTTCAAGCAGACTACTCATCCTCATCCACCCCCAAATAAGCGTTGATAACGTCGGGATTGTCCTGAACCTCGGCGGCTGTACCGGAGGCAATGAGCTTGCCGAAGTCCAGCACATATATGCGCTCGGCTATTGCCATAACAAGGTCCATATGATGCTCTATCATAAGTATGGCGATACCGTACTTATCCCTTACCTGCACGATAAAGTCGGTAAGTTCCTTGGTTTCCTGGGGGTTCATGCCGGCTGCGGGTTCGTCCAGCAGCAAAAGCTTAGGGTCGGTGGCCAGTGCGCGGGCGATTTCAAGGCGGCGCTGGAGGCCATAGGGCAGGCTGCCTGCTATCTCGTCCTTCAGGTGGGCCAGGTTCTGCTCCTCAAGGAGAGCCATGGCCTCTTCCCGCATGCGCTGTTCTTCCTTGGCGTTCAGCCTGAGGGTGGCGGAGAATACGTTCTGCTTTGCCCTCATGTGCTTTGCGATAAGCACGTTTTCAAATACCGTAAGGCTCTTGAACAGGCGGATGTTCTGGAAGGTACGGGCGATGCCCAGCTTGGTTATCTGGTCGGGGGTGGGGCTTATCACCTTGTTGAATTCATCGTAATACTGCCCCTTGTACAGCTTCTTCATCTTGCCCTGGGGATGGTTGCAAACCATGGGCTCTCCGTAGAAGCTTATCATGCCGTTGGTGGGCTCGTATACGCCGGTGACGCAGTTGAAAGCGGTGGTCTTGCCGGCGCCGTTGGGGCCTATCAATGCTACGATCTCGTGCTCGTTTACTTCCATGGACAGGTCGTTTACGGCAACAACGCCGCCGAACTGCATGGTGATATGGTCAAGCTTTAATACGTTCTTTGCCATATTACCTGCCCTCCTTGGAAGCTTTTTTCGCGGCCTGCTTTTCTATGAACTTCTGCCGCTTTTTAAGTATTCGTTCAACTGAGAATTCCCTGTTGCCCATTATGCCCTGACGATAGAACAGCACCACTGCCATGATGATAACGGCGAATACCACCTTGCGGAAGCCGGAGCGGAGCAGGGGAACCTGCCATGCGCCGATGAAGGTTTCGGTATCCAAGAAGCGGAGCCACCACTCGCTGCAGGCGATGAACAGGAAGGAGGCGATAACAGAGCCGGTAACAGAGCCTATACCGCCGATAACAACTATCAGCAGTATCTCGTAGGTCATGGCGGACTTGAAGGCCATGGCCTGAACGGTAGTCTGATACATGGCAAGCAGCGCGCCGCCAACCCCCGCGAAGAAGGAACTGATGACGAATGCCATCTCCTTGTGCTTGAACAGGTTGATACCCATTGCCTCCGCGGCTATTTCGTCATCCCTTATGGCCTTGAAGGCACGGCCGTAGGATGAATTGATAAGCATAACTATCAGCGCTATGCATATGCCCGCCACGGCAAAGGGGAATATGGTGGAGTCGAAGGTGGGGAACTTCTTCAGCAGGTTGGAGCCGTTGGTTACGGGGCCAAGGGCGTCCCACTGGAAGAAGGCGCGGATTATCTCGGCAAAGCCAAGGGTGGCGATGGCAAGATAGTCGCTCTTGAGGCGCAGTACGGGAAGGCCGATAAGGAAGGCGAAGAAGGCCGCCGCAAGGCCCGCCAGAATAAGGGCGGGTATTACGGGGATGGAGAAATCTATAATGCCGCCCTCAAAGTACTGATATACGCTGAGGCGCTGATCTGCGGGTATGGTGAAAATGGCGTAGGTGTATGCGCCTATCAGCATGAAGCCCGCCTGACCCAGGGAGAACAGGCCGGTAAAGCCGTTCAAAAGGTTCATGGACACGGCAACCAGTGCGTAGATGGCGCCCTTTTTCAATACTACGAACAGCATGGAATAGGGGTTCATCACCTTTTCCAGCACAAACACCAGAACGAAAAGGAATACCACAAGGGCAGCGGAAATAATGGTGGAGGTAGAAATCTTCTTAGTCATGTCGTACCTCCTTTAAACCTTCTCGTTGGCCTTTTCGCCAAAGAGACCGGTGGGCTTGAATACCAGTATAACTATCAGCAGCACGAAGGTAAAGGCGTCGGAGAAGGTGGTAAGGCCCAGACCCTTTATGATGTTTTCGCAGATGCCGATAATAAACGCGCCTATAACCGCGCCGGGTATGGAGCCTATGCCGCCGAATACCGCCGCAACGAAGGCCTTAAGGCCGGGCATTGCGCCGGAGGTGGGGATGACCGCCGCGTAATTGGTGAAGTACAGCAGTGAACCAACCGCCGCAAGGAAGGAGCCAATGATAAAGGTGGCGCTGATAACGCTGTTTATCTTGATGCCCATCAGCTGGCTGGTCTCAAAGTCCTTGGACACGGCACGCATAGCCATACCTATCTTGGTCTTCTGGATAAAGGTAACCAGAGCGATAACAAGGATAAGGGTAAGTATGGGGGTGATGATGGTGACCACCTTGGTGGTGGCGGTGCCGATGGTTACGGTATCGCTTATCCAGGGGATGGTGGGATACATCTTGGACAGGCCGCCGGTAACATACAGGGCAAGGTTCTGCAAAAGGTAGGATACGCCTATTGCGCTGATCATGACGGACATCCTGGGGGCGGTGCGCAGGGGCTTATAGGCCGCGCGCTCAATGAGGAAGCCGATCAGCACCGTGGCCACAAGGGTAAGGGGTATGGCCACATACAGGGGCATCACTGTGACGGCGTATATCATAATGAGGCCTGCGGCCATGAATACGTCGCCATGGGCAAAGTTGATAAGGCGCAGTATGCCGTATACCATGGTGTAGCCTATGGCGATAAGGGCGTACTGTCCGCCAACCGATATGCCCGCCAGCAGGTAAGGCAGGTTGGTGTTGATAAAGTCCATTTAATATACCTCCGGGTGGAGAATTGAATTCGATGGGAAGATATACCTTCTTTTCTTTTTCTTTTCGTATCGAAAAGAGGGCTGCCCGCAGGCAGTTCGTTGGAGCCGTCTCCCGGCTCCAACTTCCGCTGAGCAAAAGAAAAAGAAAAGATAAAGGGATGAATTGCAGCGGGATAAAATATCTTTTCTGTGCTTTCCAAATTTGCCCTCAGCGGGAGTGCAAATTTGAGGATAGGCTAAACAGGTCAATTATTTTAGTTTGCGTATACGGGCTGCCGCAGGCAGGGTTTTATCTTTTCCCGCCCACCGCCCTCTTAATGTAGCTTTTCCTGCGGAAAAGCCCAAGGAGCTATCGACAGCATTTCAAAATAAAAGTTAACGAGCTATAAAAGTCCTTTAGGTTGCCCGCCCATTTCGCCCAAAGGCGAAATTTCATTGAAAGGGGGGTGGGCATAGATAATCAAGCCCAATCTACCCATCCCATGCGCCTCCGGCGGGGAATGGATTGGCCATCCTGCGGACTGGTTCGCAATGACAGCTACGGGCTCGGATAGCACACACCATTTCGCCCAAAGGCGAAATTTCATTGGAAGGGCGGCGGGTGGGTATAGATATTTTAATAATACTTCTATTAACTCAAAATGTGGTGACGGGACGAGCCCGTCACCACCGATTATTTGTTTTGTATTAGGTTTAGTTTACGCCCTGGATGGCAACGAACTTCCAGGTACCGGAAGCGGTGTCAACTTCCTTAACGAAAGCTACGTCGCGGATGGCATCGCCGTTCTCCTGCTCAAAGGCGATGTCGCCGGTGGCGCCGGAGTAGGTGGTGGACCAGAGGGCTTCCATGATGGCGGCGGGATCAGCGCTGCCGGCATTCTTGATGGCCTCGAGGGCGGTGAAGTATGCATCGTAGCCCATGGCGGTAACTGCAGCAACCATGTCATTGCCGCCGTTGTTGGTCATGGCGGTAGCATCGGAAGCAAGGTACTCCTTGAAGCCCTTTACGAAAGCCTGACCGGCTTCGCTGTCGGTGCCTTCATCGAAGAAGGTGGTTACGCAAACCTTAACGTCCTTGCCCTGAGCGGCAGCGGTGATAACGTTGGAATCCCAGGTATCGCCGGCCAGCAGGGGGATGGAGAGGCCGTTACCGGCAGCCTGGTCGATGATCAGGGCAGCGGCTTCGGTGGAAACGGGAGCAAAGAATACTTCGCAGCCTTCGTTTACAGCGGTGGTGATGTAGGAGGTGAAGTCAGAGTTGCCCTCGGGGAAGGTCTCGTAGATTACTTCGCCGCCAAGAGCCTCAAAGGCCTCGTTGAAGTAGTTGCAAAGGCCTGCGGAGTAGTCGTCACCCAGCTTTGCGAGGGAGTATGCCTTCTTGGCGCCGAAGGTATCAGCGGCGAAGTTGGCAAGAACGGTGCCCTGGAAGGGATCCAGGAAGCAGATGCGGAAGTAGTGCTTGTTGCCGGCGGTTACCTGGGGGTTGGTGCAGGTTACGCCCATTACGGGGATACCGGCCTTCTCGAATACGTCAGAAGCGGCGATGGATACGCCGGAGCCATAGGAGCCCAGTACGATGGATACGCCGGAGCTTACCAGAGAAGCAGCAGCGGTGGGGCCCTTGTCGTTGGAGCTCTCGTTGTCTACGATTACCAGCTCTACGTTGTAGGTCTTGCCGCCAACCTCAACGGTGGGCTGTACCTTGTTGGCATACTGGATACCAAGGGTCTCCTGCTTGCCGCCTGCGCCGTTGTCGCCGGAAGCGGGTTCATATACGCCGATCTTGATGGTGTCGCCTGCGGACTCGCCGGCGGCGGGGGCGGAGCAGCCTACGGCCAGCAGCATAATGGCTGCTACCAGGATCGCGAGAAACTTCTTCATTTTGTTTTCCTCCGTTTTGTTTTTTGTGAGTATTTGAAGCACGTTCATTTCATTGAATATGCTCATCACCAATGGATAATCCCATGGTTTTAAACGATTTTACAATACATGATATATTTTTGCAACAACAAAATGTAAGCCATTGGCAAACGCCTGTCCGCATTGTGCAAACAAAAGCCTTTTAAAGGATTGAAAACGAATTTGATAATGATTCCCGTACGTATGCCGCGGACAGATCAAGCAATTAACACAAGTTAGAGCTGGGCGAGCTGTTATATGATTTTACAATACTTTTTATATATTTGCAATAATTGTTTATGTATGTTTGATAATTTTCTCACGCACACATGTCCGCATTTTGCGTACACAATGTTTTTTTGCAAAAAAATTATATATAATTCACCCCACACTAAAAGCTGCTCCTTCCGAGCAGCTTTTGGAAACACATACATTTTTTCTTTTATGGATTTATCTGTTCCCGCCCACTGCCATTCAAGGATACTTTCCCGTGACGGGAAAAGGGTATAGGCAGGTTGTTTAAACTTTAGCTTTTCTTTTTCTTTTGCTTCATTTTCTTATTTCTTTTCGATTCGAAAAGAAAGAGAAAAAGAAGATAAAGCCATCTCTACTCCCTCTCCCTCAGCCTGTCCGCCACAGCCTTTGCGCCACGGAAGGTAAGCTTTTCCCTGGCGTCCACCTGATGATCCACGGCGGCGTTGTGAACGGTACGGCTGTCAATAATGATGCCGTCGTTTTCCAGCAGCTCGGCAATCATGGCGGAGAAGCGATTAAGGTCGGGATAGGGGAAGGACAGCACGCCGTCAAAGGGCCCTCCTGCCTTGCGGGAGGTGCCGTAAAGCAGAACATTTTGGGGCAGGGCGGCAAAGCCCGCAGTGCGGGAGCAGAACAGGCGCAGCTCCTCACCCTCAGGGTCGATATCGTCCAGCAGCAGGATAAACTTCAGCGGCTGACGGGACAGGGTAGGCAGCAGATTGTTTAAGGAATCAAGGTCTCCCTTGGAGCACAGCACAAGGCGCACCTCCGGCAGCTCGTGGAGCAGGGACAGCACATGGGCAGTCTTGCCCACGCCGCCCTCACCTGTGAGCAGGAGAGAGGAACAGCTTTCCCCGCGCATGAAGCGTATGGTGTTGTCCATAAGACGGGTATGCTGAGCCTCGTAAAGGGAAAGGGGAATGAGAGGGACAATAACCTTCTCAGGCAGAGGAGAAAGCTCCGCGCCCTTTATGCGGAAAGCCCTGCTGCGCAGGAATTCCCCGGTGCCATAGGCGGAAAAGAAATTCCAAAGGTCCTCAGTGAGGGTTTCCCATTCATGGGTCTCCAG
>X73_One_humped_Camel__coassemble_462_pt1 | contig 9962 bp, 8 predicted proteins | sample X73_One_humped_Camel__metabat2_high_PE_013 | metagenome-assembled genome bin X73_One_humped_Camel
CTTCCTGGTACTGTCCCTTATCATCCCGGTAATTGCCGGTCTGGGACTTAACTTCGGTATTGTAGTAGGCGCTATATCCGGCCAGCTGGCTATCATTTTCGTCCGCTATTTTGACATTGGCGGCTTTGGTGGTCTTGGCCTGTGCATGCTTATTGCCCTGCCCATCGCTATTCTGGTAGGCTGGCTTACCGGTACTCTGTACAACAAGACCCGCGGCCAGGAAATGATTGCCTCCCTGATAGTTGGCTACTTCGGCAATGCTATCTACATGTTCATAGTGCTGTTTGTTATCGGTGCTATTATTCCTGTTGAACCCAGCCATCCCATGATACTGCCCGGTGACGTCGGCGTTCGTATGAGTGTTGATATGGGCTCTATCAAGTACGCAATGGATGATATCTGCCAGATTCCCTTTGCAACCTTTATGGTTGCGGCATCCGGCCTTGCAATGCTGTATGTGCTGTGGAATAAGTTCCTTCGCAAGATGAAGACTGGCATGGAGCGCATGAGCAACTTTAAGTTTGCGCTTTATATGGCAATAAGCGCCGTCATCTTCGGCGTATTCCTCTACAATATGCTTACCGGCGGCAGGCTTACCATGGTTCGCAAGGTGCCTCTGGTAACCGTAGGCGTTATCGCTCTGCTGGCTCTGTTTAATAAGTGGATAATGACCACCAAGCTTGGTCAGGATTTCCGTGCCTGCGGACAGAATCAGCACATTGCCGAGTCCAACGGTATTGACGTTGACCGCACCCGTATCATTGCCACCATCATCTCCACCGTGTTTGCGGCATGGGGCATGATCATCTACATGCAGAACATCGGTACCCTGAATACCTACACCGCACACAACCAGATCGGTCTGTTCTCCGTAGCGGCCATACTGGTAGGCGGTGCATCCGTAAGCAAGGCTACCGTTTCTCAGGCGCTGGTGGGCACTCTGCTGTTCCATTCCATGTTCATCCTCAGCCCCGAAATCGGCCGCGCCGTGTTCGGTCAGGCAATACTGGGCGAATACTTCCGTACCTTCATGGTATACGGTGTAATCGGACTTGCTCTTGGCCTCTACGTATGGCGTACCAATAAGAGGTCCGAGCTCACCCTTGAGCCTGAGGACGCAGTTAAGAATATGGATAAATAAATGGCTTTTAATAAAGGTTGTCCTCAGGGGCAACCTTTATGTATTTTCATAGTAAAAGAAAGCGAGATACTGTATGAGAGCTGAATACATAAAGAAACTGACAGACATGATGGAATATGATGCCATGCTGATATGCCCCTCTGAGGAACTGCTGTTTTTTACAGGCTTTTCTCCCATGATGTGCGAGCGGTTTCAGGGCCTTTTTGTAAAAAAGGACGGAAGCATATTCTATCTGTGCAATGCCCTTTACGGCGGCGAGATAATGGCAGAAGTAAATGGGGAATGCCCTGTATATACCTGGCATGACAACGAGGGTATGGGCAAGGTATACAGCATACTCAAGGATAATGGCCTGTGGGACTGCACCATAGGCGTAAACAGCAGCGCTCAGGCATTTAACGTGCTGGACATAGCTGAAAACTGCAACATAAAATTCGTAAACGGCAAGCCTATGTTGGAGGAAGTGCGCATAAGAAAGACCCACGAAGAACTTGAGAATATGCGCAAGGCCGCAAAGGTAGCGGATAATGTTTACGACGTGGTGTGCGGCTTTATACGCCCCGGCATCACCGAGGGGGATATCCGCGACCTGATGGTAAACGAAATGGTAAAGCAGGGCGGCGGCGGAAGCGGCATGTTCTGCATAGTTGCCTCCGGTCCCAATTCCGGCTTCCCCCATTACAGCAGCTATGACAGAGTGATAGAAGAAGGCGACTGCATAGTGCTGGACTGGGGCTGCGCGGTAAATGAGATGATGTCGGATATGAGCCGTACCGTATTCGTAGGAAGTATTACCGACGAACAGAGAAAGATTTACGACATTGTGGACAGGTCTCAGCTTGTGGGCGAGGCCACAGCAAAGGAAGGGGTAAATATACCCGAGATAGACATTGCCGCAAGGAATGTGCTGGCGGAATACGGCTATGCCGAAACTTTGGTAAACCGTGTAGGCCACGGCATAGGCTATTCCGTACACGAGGGCCCCTATATCAACCAGATAAACCATCGTCCCCTGGAAAAGGGAATGTGCTTCTCGGTTGAGCCCGGCGTGTATCTTGCAGGCCGCTTCGGCATGCGTATTGAAAATATCGTATGCATAAACGAAAATGGCGAGACCGAGATACTTAATAAGGCAGACAGAAGCCTGAGGGTGCTGGACTGGTGGAAGAAGTAAGGCGGCTGAACACCGATGATGAAGTGAGGGCCGCGCTGGAGCTTAGCCGGCGGGTCTTTGATGAATTTGTGGGGCCTGATTACAGTCAGGAAGGACGCAATACCTTTTATCGGGTGACCGAGCCGGATGAAAATATCCCAAGATGGCAGGCTGGCGAGTATATGTTCTACGGTGCGTTTGATGGCGAGGTTATCGCAGGAACCGCCGCAAGCCGCAAAGATGGCAGCCATATCATGCTGCTGTTTGTGGATAAGGCTTATCACAGGCGGGGAATTGCCCGCCGCCTTGTGGATGCCCTTATCGCGGACGCGCCGGGGAATAGTCTTACCGTAAATGCCTCACCCTATGCTGAGAAGGCCTATGAACGCATGGGATTTAAGCGCAGGGGCGAAAGGATCACAGAGGACGGCATTACATTTATCCCAATGGAATACAATAAATAAACAAAAGGGCTGTGCCTGTCGGCACAGCCCTCTCTTTTGTACAGCTTGCGTTAAATTTTGCCGCAATGCCATATTTGTCTGCTTGTACGGGAAATAAAGAGTGCTATAATTATAATAGATTAATAGGGCTTATATCCTGAAGGAAGGATCTTATGAAAGATTTCGTAGTATTTAGTGACGTATCAAAGCGATATCAGATGGGGCAGGTCACCATTAATGCGGTGGATAAAATAAGCTTTTCCATTGCAAAGGGTGAGTTCTGCGTCATAGTAGGCCCTTCAGGCGCAGGCAAGACCACCGTGCTGAATATGCTGGGCGGCATGGACAGCTGCACAGAGGGCGAAATAACCGTGGACGGCACCACCATAAGCGGCCTTTCCCCAAAGGCACTTACCACATATCGAAGGCACGATGTTGGCTTTGTCTTTCAGTTTTACAATCTGGTTCAGAACCTTACAGCCCTTGAAAACGTGGAGCTTGCGGCCCAGATATGCAAGGACCCAATGGATGCGGCAGAGGCTGTGGCGGGAGTTGGCCTGACAGAGCGCAGCAACAACTTCCCAAGCCAGCTTTCGGGCGGCGAACAGCAGCGCATATCCATCGCAAGGGCACTTGCAAAGAACCCAAAGCTGCTCCTTTGTGATGAGCCTACAGGCGCGCTGGACTATGTTACGGGCAAATCCATACTGAAGCTTTTGCAGGATACCTGCCGCAGCAAGGGCGTTACGGTTATCGTTATAACCCATAATGGCGCAATACGTCCCATGGCAGACCATGTAATACACATACGAAACGGCAAGGTGGACAAAGAGGAATACACTCCCGATCCCACTCCCGTGGAAGAGATAGAGTGGTAGTTTAGGGATAAATTTATGGAAAGGAGGGCGGCTGCTGTGAAATCTGCGGCATATAAGGATATAGTCCGGGAAATAAAAAACAGCAGGAACCGCTTTCTTGCCATAATGGTGCTGTCTGCCCTTGCGGTGGCTTTTCTGTGCGGCCTCAAGGTGACCGCTCCCGATATGAAGGGTACGGGAGACGATTACCTTGATAAGCAGAGGCTTATGGATATACAGGTAATGTCCACGCTGGGCATAACAGATGAGGACATAGAGGAGCTTGGAGCCAGAGAGGAAATAGACTATGCCCTTGGGGCATACGTTATGGATGCCTGGGCCGGGGATGCCGTTGCCAAGGTGTATTCCATCACCCAGGACGTGAACAGGCTGGTGCTCATAGAGGGACATATGCCTGTGGTCAGCCGCGAATGCGCAGTGGATGCTCATCTCATGGAAAAGCTTGGCCTGTCCATTGGCGATTATCTGCCCATACTGCCCTCCGAGGATAACGAGGACAGCCTTATATACGAGGATTTTCGCATAGTGGGCATCGTGCGCAGCCCCTATTATGTAAGCGTGGAGCGGGGTTCCGCATCCATAGGCTCGGGTTCCGTGCAGGGGTACGTTTACCTTAAGGAAAAAGCATTCAAAATGGATTGCTATACCATAGCCTACCTTGGGGTAAAGTGCGCACAAAGCCTTACCGCCTTTACGGATGAGTATGACGACCGCATAGAAGAGGTAATAGACGGGCTGGAACCCCTGGGAGAAGTGCGGGCACAGCTTAGATATGATGAGATAATTGACGAGGCCATGGAGGAGATAGCGGACGCGGAGCAGGAGCTTGCAGACGCAGAGCAGGAAGTGGCGGAGGAGATATCAGACGCAGAGGAAGAGCTTGCGGACGCACGCAAAGAGCTGGACGACGGCTGGTACGAATACCGCAAGGGCAAAAAGGAACTGGAAGAAGCCTACCCCGACCTTGTGGAGGGCGAAGCGGAGCTGTGGGACGGCTATTATGAGCTGATGGACGGCGAGGCGGAGTATGCGGATGGCCTGAAGCAATACGAGGAAGGCCGCGCACAATTTGATGCAGAATATGAGAAGCAGCTTGCTGCTATGGAGCAGGGTAAGGCGCAGATAGATGCAGAGTTTAAGAAGATAGAAGATTATTATGCAGACAAAGCTGGCATTGAGAAGCAAATTGAAGATTGCAAAGCTGAGATAGACCGGCTTGATAGTCTTCAGGAAGGCGACGATGGCTACGATACCAAAACAGAAGCTATTGCCGCAGCACAGGGGGAAAAGGCAGCTCTTGAGCAGTATCTTTCGGCCCTTGTTGCCAATGAAGCAACCATAGAGGCAGGCCGTGTTCAGCTTGAGGAGACTCTGGCTGCGTACAATGCGGGCAAGGCTCAGCTTGACGCTGCAAAGGCGGAAATGGACAAGGCCAAGGCTCAGCTTGATGACGCCCGCAAGGAGCTGAACAAGGGCTGGCGGGAATATTATGAGGGCAAGCAGGAGCTTGAGGATGGCTGGGATGAATACTTCGAGGGCATGGAAGAACTGCCTAAGGCCAGAAAAAAGCTCAATGACGGAGAAAAGGAATACGAGGAAGGCCTGCTGGACCTTGAAGAGGCCAAAATAGAGGCGGCGGAGGAAATTGCCGACGCAAAGGATAAGCTTGCAGACGCACGCCGTGAGGTGGCGGAAATAGAGGAATGCGAGTGGTACATACTGCCCCGGGGGTACAATCCGGGCTATACCGGCTTTGGGCAGGATGCGGAGCGCATGGCGAACCTTGCCACGGTATTTCCCGTGATATTCTTCCTTGTGGCGGGCTTGGTATGCCTTACCACCATGACACGCATGGTGGAGGAGCATCGCACCGAGATCGGCCTGATGAAGGCCCTTGGCTACGGGCGCTGGACCATATCCGCAAAGTATCTTAGCTATGGCCTGCTGCCAAGCCTTGCGGGCGGCCTCGTGGGCCTTGTAATAGGCCATACCCTGTTCCCGGCCATGATATACATCTCCTATCAGATAATGTATGAGATGCCAAATATTACCCTCAGGGTATATCCGGGCCTCAGCATAATGTCCGTGCTGGCGGCAGTGGCCTGCACTACGGTATCCACCCTGTGGGCCTGCCTGTCAACGTTGAAAGATTCTCCCGCAAACCTTATGCGCCCCCGTGCGCCAAAGCCGGGCAAGCGGGTATTGCTGGAGCGCATAGCTCCACTGTGGAAGCGCATGAGTTTCAACTGGAAGATAACCTCACGCAACCTTTTCCGCTATCAAAAGCGGTTCTGGATGACGGTTATAGGCATAGGCGGCTGTACCGCCCTCGTTATAGCGGGCGTTGGCCTCAGGGATTCCCTCACCATGTCCATGAGGGTACAGTATGATGAGCTGTTCAACTACGATGCTCAGATCACCTACGCCGAAGGGCTGCTGGATGAGGAACGGCAGCAGGTGATGGACCACATTTCAGCTTCGGATGAGATAAGCGAATATGCTGAAATACATGCCGCAAGCATCACCGCCAAGTCAGACACGTATTCCATCAGCGCTTATCTTGAGGTGTTTGATGCTGAGGATATAGCAAAGTTTGTGCGGCTCAGGGATTATGATACCAAGGCGAAGCTGAAGCTGACGGAGTCCGGTGTGCTGATAGACATAAAGCTCAGCGAGCTGCTTGGCCTTAGCGTGGGAGACAGCTTTATCATAGACAGCGACGGCATGCATGAGGCCGTAGTGGCGGGCATATACGAAAACTACGTGGGCCACTTTATTTACCTGACCCCGGGAGCATATGAGGAAATATTTGCAGAAGCGCCCGAGGTGAACGGGATAATGCTGAACCTTGAGGACGACAGCAGGGAAGCCTGCGAAAGGGTGACCACGGAGCTGCTGGCGCTGAACGGAGTATCCGCAGCCACACGGGCGGCAGATACTCAGGATACCTACATCAAGAGCATGGAAAGGGTGGACTTTGTGGTGGTAGTCATAATACTATGCGCCGCAGCCCTTGCCATTGTGGTGCTGTATAATCTGTCCAACATAAACATGACTGAGCGCATGAGAGAACTGGCCACCATAAAGGTGCTTGGCTTCTATGATGGTGAAGTAAGCGCCTATGTGTACAGGGAGAATATCGTGCTTACCATAGTGGGCATAGCATTGGGATGCCTTATGGGCAAATACCTGCACGGATGGATGATACGCTCCGTTGAGATAGACGTAATGATGTTTGGCAGGGAGGTTACCGCAGGCTGCTATGTCATATCTGCCGGCCTTACGGCGCTGTTTTCCGTGATAGTAAACGTTATGGCTCACAGGCAGATGAAGGGCATAGACATGGTTGAATCATTAAAGAGTGCGGAATAATAATCAAAATAAAAAACAGCGCCGGCGGCGCTGTTTTTTATGTGGGATAAAGCTATATGATGGTGTATTCCAGCATTTCGTATCTTAGCCTGCTGCCTTCGTCCGCCTCGGAGGGAAGCAGAGCCCGGGCAATAAAAAGCTCATCGTCGCAGGGGATATCCGTGCGCTTAAGGTATGCGTAGTCCCCGTCTATGCGGGTGAGGATGTATTCTTTGGGTTCCATGGCAGGTCTGTTATTTGCGCACAGGAACTATTTCAAGCCAGTAGCCATCGGGATCCTGTATAAAGTATATGCCCATGGCGGGGTTTTCGTAGCATATGCAGCCCATCTCCTTGTGCAGGGCATATGCGGCGTCAAAATTATCTGCACGGAAGGCAAGATGGAACTCACATTCGCCAAGGTCGTACTTCTGAGGATGCTCGTTAAGCTCGGTGAGCTCCAGCTCAAAGGTGGATTCATCATTGCCGATGTATACGATGGTGAAGCCGCTGCCGGTTTTGCGGCGCTTTTCGCTGAGACCAAGGGCCTTGCTGTAGAATTCAAGGGAACGCTCAAGGTTGCTTACGTTGTAGTTTTCGTGTACCATTGCGAATTTCATAGTGTACCTCCTGTGCATTCTTCGGTATTTTTGATTATTTCTTTATATTGGGGATATTCCTGTATAAAGCGGGATATTACCTCCGGCCTTTGCCAGTAATGCATGGGATAGACTTCCCTTGGGCTGACTGCGGATAAAAAGTAAGCCATGCCGTCGGCGTAGTGTGCTTCCTGCCGTGAGTCCAGCGGCAGCATGGCAATGTCCAGTTCAATTCCACGCAGGTCGTCTATGCGTCGGCGGTATGTACCCCGTATCTGCTTGTTGAAGCTTTCGCTTTCCCCTTCCCAGGTCCAGTCGTTAAGGTCCCCGGCATGGTATATGCTGCCTTCATCTGTATACAGCAAAAAGGCCACGCCTGAGTCGTTTGAAATGAGGGTGTGCAGCTTTTCGCCATGGGGGAGGACATAGTCCTGCCTGCCCTGCACTCTGAGCACATCCACTTCCTCAGGATGTTTTTTAGGTGAGATATCCTTTGCAAGCACCGCAAGGATATCACTTATGCCCTTATCTTTAAGCAGCTGGAATATTTCAGGGTTATAATGGTCCTCGTGATGGTGGCTGGCAAAGACTATTGCCGGCTTATTTTTATCCATTTCGGGCAGGTCGCCTTTGTAATAGTCAAATATGTAATAGCTTTTTGAGGTTTCTATGAGAAAGCCGCTGTGAAAAATATATGTTACTTTCATTGTATCCTCCATTGCATACAGTATATCACACCATAGCGGTATTCTTCCATATACTTGCGGCATGTTAAATAAGCGGGTATACTGACTATAATACATTTCAAAAAGCATATCTTTCATATCGGGAGGACAGCACATGGCTGCAAAGTATCTGCTTGCGCTGGATCAGGGAACTACAAGTTCCAGGGCGATAATATTCGACGATAAGCAAAACATCATAGGCGAAAGCCAAAAGGAATTCACCCAGATATATCCCAAAGAGGGATGGGTGGAGCATGACCCCATGGAGATATGGTCATCCCAGTATGGCGTTATGATGGAGGCCATTGCCCAGTCCGGCATACATCCAAAGGATATTGCCGGCATAGGCATAACCAACCAGCGTGAGACCGCCATAGTATGGGATAAGGACACAGGGCGGCCGGTATACAATGCAATCGTGTGGCAGTGCAGGCGCACGGCGGACATAGTAGACGAGCTGATTGAGCAGGGCCTTGGTGAGCATATACAAAAAACCACCGGCCTTGTTCCGGATGCTTATTTTTCCGCCAGCAAGATAAAGTGGATACTGGACAATGTGGAGGGAGCAAGGGACAGGGCAAAGAGGGGAGAGCTGCTCTTTGGCACGGTGGATACCTGGCTGCTGTGGAGGCTGACAGGAGGTGCGGTTCATTATACCGACTATACCAACGCCTCCCGCACAATGCTTTACGATATACACAAGCTCAAGTGGGACGAAACTCTGCTTGATGCGCTGGATATTCCGCGGGAAATACTGCCGGAGGTGCGCTCCAGCAGTGAGGTTTACGGATATACCGAAATACTGGGCCATAAGGTACCCATAGCCGGCATGGCGGGGGATCAGCAGGCGGCGCTTTTCGGGCAGGCCTGCTTCAAGCCGGGAGATGCCAAGAATACATACGGAACAGGCTGTTTCCTGCTGATGAACACCGGCGATACACCATGCGTCAGCAAAAACGGCCTGATAACCACCATAGGCATAGGCCTTGGGGACAGGATAGAATATGCGCTGGAAGGCTCAGTATTCGTGGGGGGCGCTGTGATACAGTGGCTCAGGGATGAGATGCGCTTCTTTGCCGAGAGCAGGGACGCAGAGTACTATGCCGAAAAAGTAAGCGACAACGGCGGAGTATACTTTGTGCCTGCCTTCACCGGCCTCGGTGCGCCTTACTGGGATATGTATGCCCGGGGCAGCATAGTGGGCATAACCCGCGGAACCAAGCGGGAGCATATCATCCGTGCCGCACAGGAATCCATAGCCTATCAGGTTGCGGACCTTGTGCAGGCCATGGAGGCGGATACCGGCCTGCCCATGCAGGGCCTCAGGGCGGACGGCGGAGCAAGCAGGGATGCGTTCCTTATGCAGTTTCAGGCGGACGTATTGCGGCGCACAGTCCATCGCCCGGCCATACGCGAAACCACTGCCCTTGGTGCCGCATACCTTGCGGGACTAAGCACAGGGGTATGGAAGGACAGGGAAGAAATAAGCAAGCTGTGGCTGGAGGATGTGGCATTTGAGCCGAAGATGGCAGCGGAGGACAGCGAAAAGCTGATAAAAAACTGGCACAGGGCTGTGGAGCGCAGCAGAGGCTGGGCAAGATAAGGAGCGGACAATGGGAGAAAAGCGGGAATTTACATATCTTTCGGGAGATGGCAAAACTCAGATAAGGGC
>X73_One_humped_Camel__coassemble_463_pt1 | contig 9933 bp, 4 predicted proteins | sample X73_One_humped_Camel__metabat2_high_PE_013 | metagenome-assembled genome bin X73_One_humped_Camel
GCCATGAAGTTTGCCCCTGCCATAAAGGCCGCCGGGGCGGTGTTTGTGGATAACTCCAGCGCATTCCGCATGGACCCCGAGGTTCCCCTTGTAATTCCCGAGATAAACGCAGCGGACGCCCTTAACCACAAGGGCATTATCAGCAACCCCAACTGCTCCACCATAATCACCCTTGTGGCAGTGAACGCCATAAACAAGCTTTCTCCCATCAAGGCAATGGTGGCCTCCACCTATCAGGCGGTAAGCGGCGCAGGCGCAGGCGGCCCCATCGAACTGGAGGCCCAGATAAACGCCATCGCCAAGGGCGAGCCTGTGGAGTGCAAGGTATTCAAGCATCAGATCGCCTATAACCTCATCCCCGAGATAGGCGGCGCAAATGCCGAGGGCTATACCTCTGAGGAGATGAAGATGCAGAACGAGGGCCGCAAGATAATGCACCTGCCGGAGCTTAACGTTACCTGCACCTGCGTGCGCGTTCCGGTGATCCGCTCCCACTCCATCTCCGCCACCGTCATCACCGAGCGTGAGCTGTCCGTTGAAGAGGTTCGCGCCGCCGTCGCCGCCGCCCCCGGCTGCAAACTGGTGGACGACATGGCAAACCATCTCTATCCTATGCCCCTCGATACCAGCGATCAGGACATCGTATTCGTGGGCCGCATAAGGAAGGACCTTGCCATACCCGGCGCGCTGGCACTGTGGTGCTCCGGCGATCAGGTACGCAAGGGCGCTGCCACCAACGCCGTACAGATCGCAGAGCTGCTGATAAAATAGCCCAATCGAATATACTTCCTCTCTTTTTTAAGCGAAGGACCGCCATCAGCAGGCGGTCCTTTGCTCTGTCCGCGGCACACCACCGCCATCAGCGCACTCGTGTCCGTATCATGCGGACAAAAATTTTCATTTTCATGTATTTACATCCGTCATTTTTATTGTATACTATAAGTAGATGTCCGCAGAACGGGGACATTGCAGTTCGCTTCTTATTATATTGTCATACAAAACTCAAAAACTAAAAATCGGAGGAACAGCTATGCAGCAGGAGCAGCAGATGATGGACGCATTGGTAAAAGCCGAAGCCGGTCCCGGGCTTACCCTCATGAAGATGCCCAAGCCGGAACCCGGCGTGGGTGAGGTGCGCATCAAAATACGCAAAACGGCAATATGCGGCACAGACCTTCACATCTACAACTGGGATCCCTGGAGCCAGGAAAACATCAAGACTCCCATGATAATCGGCCATGAGTACGTGGGCGAGATAGACGCATTGGGCGAGGGCGTTACCGCCTATGAGATAGGCCAGATAGTATCCGGCGAGGGCCATATCGTATGCGGTCACTGCCGCAACTGCCGTGCGGGCAACGGCCAGTTCTGCCGCCATACCAACGGCGTTGGCGTAAACCGTGACGGCGCATTTGCTGAGTATCTGGTCATCCCCGCCAGCAATGTTGTACCCATTCCCGCAGGCATAGACGAGGACGTGGTCTCCTTCTTTGACGCCCTCGGCAACGCCACCCACACCGCCCTCATGTTTGACGTTATCGGCGAGGATGTGCTCATCACCGGCGCAGGCCCCATCGGCATGATGGCCACCGCCATATGCCGCCGTAACGGCGCCCGCAGCGTTGTGGTCACCGACGTAAACGACTACCGTCTGGACATGGCAAAGCGCATGGGCGCCACCGCCGTGGTAAATGTATCCCGGGAAAAGCTGGAGGATATATACGCCAAGCAGAACATGGTGGAAGGCTTTGACGTGGGCCTTGAGATGAGCGGCAACTTTACCGCCCTGGACACCATGATAAACAACATGCGAAACGGCGGAAAGATTGCCCTTCTGGGCATTCACCCCAGCGACGTTAAGATCAACCTGAACAAGGTGATATGGAACAGCATTACCCTCCAGGGCGTATACGGCCGCAAGATGTACGAAACATGGTACAAGATGATAACCATGGTGGAGGGCGGCCTGGATATGCACCCCATGATAACTCACCGCTTCAACTACCGTGACTTTGACAAGGGCTTCGCCGCCATGAACAGCGGCAAGTCGGGCAAGGTAGTACTGGACTGGACGAACTAAAGCGATATATGTTCTTTTCTTTAAAAGAAAAGAACCAAAAGAAGCGTACTTTCCTTAAAGGAAAGTACCAAAGGATAATGTAAAAGGGATAAATGGGAATTGGATTTATCTAATCCCACCCACCACCCTTTTAACGTAGCTTTTCCTGCGGAAAAGCAGAATGTGCTATCGGATGCACCTAATTAAAACAAGGCGTATTCAGAAAAGGCTTTGAGTTTGCCGCCTCCTTTTTCCCGTAAGGGAAAAAGTTCTTTAAAGGGGCGGTTGGGCGGGTATAGATAAATGACCCCCCTGCCGCCAACTTCTCGCAATGGGCGATGCACCAAAGCAAACATAAACCGCAATGACCCTTAAACCTTCGCTTTTCTTTCTCTTTTTGCTTCTTTTTCTCATTTCTTTTCGCGTCCGAAAAGAAAGAGAAAAAGAAGACGGATAATCCTCTTCAACAAGGAGCACCACAATGGACGAGATCACCATGAATCCCCGCATAAGGCCGCTGGACATCGAGCAGGAGATGAAGAAATCCTTCATATCCTACGCCATGGCGGTAATCATAAACAGGGCTCTGCCGGACGTTCGGGACGGCTTGAAGCCTGTTCACAGGCGCATACTGTATTCCATGGGAGAGCAGGGCTTCACCCCTGACAAGCCCTTCCACAAATCCGCCCGTATAGTTGGCGACGTGCTGGGTAAGTATCACCCCCACGGCGACAGCTCTGTTTACGATGCGATGGTTCGCCTTGCTCAGGACTTTAACACCCGCTACATGCTGGTGGAAGGCCAGGGCAACTTCGGCAGCGTGGACGGCGACTCCGCCGCCGCAATGCGATACACAGAGGCCCGCCTTTCCAAGATGAGCCTTGAAATGCTGGCGGATATCGAAAAGAACACCGTGGACTTTGGGCCAAACTTTGACGAAACACTGACCCAGCCTCTGGTGCTGCCCGCCCGCTATCCCAATCTTCTGGTAAACGGCAGCAACGGCATAGCCGTAGGCATGGCCACAAATATCCCTCCCCATAACCTTGGGGAGACCATTGACGCATATGTTGCGCTGATAGACAATCCGGACATTTCCGTGGAAGAGCTGATGACATACCTTCCCGGCCCGGACTTCCCAACCGGCGCCATGATAATGGGTACCTCCGGCATTCGTCAGGCATACCGCACCGGCCGGGGCAAGGTGGTTGTCCGCGCCCGCACCGAGATAGAGCCCATGGCAAACGGCAAGAGCCGCATACTTGTAACAGAGCTGCCCTATCAGGTAAACAAGGCACGCCTTGTTGAAAAGATCGCGGAGCTTGTTCACGAAAAGAAGATCGAGGGCATCACCGGACTGCGGGACGAGAGCAACCGCAACGGCATGAAGGTGGTCATCGAGATAAAGAAGGACGTAAACGCCAACGTGGTGCTGAACCAGCTGTACAAGCACACCCAGCTGCAGGATACCTTCGGCGTTATCATGCTGGCCCTTGTAGACGGGGAGCCCAAGGTGCTGAATATCAAAGAAATGCTGTATCACTACCTCCGCTTCCAGGAGCAGGTGGTGACAAGAAGAACTCAGCATGACCTTGAAAAGGCACGGGAGCGGCTGCACATATTGGAAGGCCTGCTGATAGCCCTGATGAACATCGACGAGGTGGTTGAGATAATCAAAACCTCCAAGACCGGCGCAGAGGCAAAGAGCAGACTGGACGAACGCTTTGGCCTTACGGACAAGCAGAGCCAGGCAATCCTCGACATGCGCCTTGGCCGCCTTACCGGCCTTGAGCAGGATAAGATACAGGCAGAGCGTGACGGCCTTGTGGAAACCGTCGCATATTATGAAAGCATACTGGCAGACGAGAGCAAGCTTCTTGGCATTATCCGTGAGGAGATACTTGAAGTGCGCCGCAAGTTTGCAGACCCCCGCCGCACCGAGATAGCCCCCCTCACCGACGACATAGAGCTGGACGACATCATCCAGCCCGAGGATATGGCTGTTACCCTCACACACTTCGGCTTTGCCAAGCGCACCAGCATGGACACCTACCGTGCCCAGAACAGGGGCGGCAGAGGCGTTACCGGCCAGACCACCCGTGAAGAGGACTTTGTGGAGCACCTGTTCAGCAGCAATACCCATGACGAGATCATGTTCTTCACCAACATGGGCAGGGTATTCCGCATCAAGTGCTACATGATACCCGAGGCAGGCAGGGCCGCAAAGGGAACCGCAATAGTAAACCTCCTTGACCTTCGCGAGGGCGAAAAGGTCACCGCCATGTTCCCTGTCACCGACGAGGGCAAGTACCTTGTGCTGGCTACCCGCTATGGCGTCATCAAGAAGACCCCCATGGATGAGTTCGAAAACATCCGTAAGGGCGGCATGATTGCCCAGAACCTGAGAGAGGGCGACGAGCTTATCGCAGCCATGCTGACAAGCGGCGACGACCATATACTCATCGGCACCAAGAAGGGCAAGAGCATCCGCTTCAGCGAGGAGGATGTGCGCCCCATGGGAAGAACCGCCACAGGCGTGCGCAGCATACTGCTGGACGAAGAGGACGAAGTGGTAGGCGCGGAAAAGGTGATCCCCGGCGGCAGCATACTTGCCATTTCCGAGCTGGGCATGGGCAAGCGCACCAACGAGGAAGAGTACCGTCCCCAGGGCCGCGGCGGCAAGGGCATAATCGCCATGGCCATCACGGAAAAGACAGGCGACCTTGTGTGCATGAAGATGGTAACGGATGAGGATGACATCATGCTCATCTCCTCCGAGGGCACCATTATCCGCCTGCCCGCGCAGCAGATATCCGTCATCTCCAGAAATACCCAGGGCGTAAGGCTGATGCGCACCGCGGACAGGGTTTCCGGCGTTGCGATCGTGCCCCACGCTGAGCCTGAGGAAACGGTGGAAGAATAATTGATAGTACAAGGGGCGAAAGGTGATGTGCTTTTCGCCCTTTGTGTAAAGTGGTTTTGTCGTGAGGGTAAGAATAAACGAATTAATTATCTAATCCCACCCACCACCCTTTAATGCAGCTTTTCCTGCGGAAAAGCGGAAGGTGCTATCCAAGGCGCAATATGTCATTGCGGGGCAGCCGAAAGGCTTGCCGTGGTAATCTGAACTCCGCCGGAGGCGCAGGGGATGAAAAGTGAGCAATTATCTATACCCACCCTCCACCCTTTTAAGGTATCTTCGCCTAAAGGCGAAGACGGAGGGCTGCAATCATTACTCTTTCACTGAAAATAAAGCATTGATATTATCTCATGCCTGCTATAGTGCTCTCTGTTTTCCCGTAAGGGAAAACATACATTGAAGGGCGGCGGGCGGGTATAGATAAATGCTCCCCTGCCGACAGCCCACACCAAAGGCGTCAGCACACCAAAGCAACCTTATATCGCACTCATATTTAAACTTTATCTTTTCTTTTTCTTTTGCTCAGCGGAAGTTGGAGCCGGGAGACGGCTCCAACGAACTGCCTGCGGGCAGCCCTCTTTTCCCGTTGGAAAAGAAAAAGAAAAGAAGAAGAACCACCAAAGGAGTACCCACATGATAACCACCCTCCACCAGCTTGCGGAATGCTTCAAAACCCGGGGCAGTACACTGTACGGCGTCGGGGGGATGGTGCGCAATCCCCTATTGGGCCTGCCGGTGGACGACTATGACCTCTGCTCGGACATGGAGCCTGCGCAGGTAATGGAGCTTGCGGCGGAGGAGGGTATCCCCACCGGCGGCGCAGGCACAGAGCTGGGCATGATAGAGCTGTGGGTGGGGAATATTATATGCCAGCATACTACTTTTCGCAGCGAAAGCTACGATGAGGGCTGTGGGCACAGGCCGAGAAATGTAGCCTTTTCCCGAAGCCTGTCGGAGGATGCAAAACGGCGTGATTTCACTGTTAACACACTGTATGTCAATATACTTACAAATGAAATAACCGACCCCTTCGGCGGCCTTGAGGATATCAAAAAAAGGGAGCTTAGGGCGGTGAATGAGCATACCATGGCAAGGGATGGCGTGCGTATACTGCGAATGGTGCGCTTTGGCGCGGAGCTGGGATTCGATATTGATGAAGCAACCTTTGAGGCGGCAAGGCAAAACGTGGAGCTTCTCCGTGACCTTTCCCCCGGGTGGATACGTCAGGAGCTGAACAGGATACTCCTGTGCGACGCAAAGTACGGCAACCATGGCCTGCTTCGGGCGCTGGAGCAGCTGGAGAGCCTTGGGGCGCTGGACATAATACTGCCCGAGGTAACAGAGGGCCGGGGCATGGCCCAGCGGGCGGAGTATCATAAATACGACGTGATGAATCACCTTTTCCACGGGGCGGCGGCGGCTCCCTGTGAGCTGGAGCTGCGGCTTGCGGGTCTGCTCCACGACATTGGCAAGCCGGAATCCCGCCGCACCACCGGCCGCATGTATATGCACGATAAGATAAGCGCGCAAATGGCGGAAAAGCTATTGAAGCGGCTGAACTATCCCGCCCAAACCGTTGAGCATGTGCGGGAACTGATACGCCACCACATGTACGACCTGAGGGGGGACGCCAAGGACGCCACCATACGCACATGGATGGTGCTCAGGGGGCGGGAGCTTTCCCGGGGGCTTATTGAGCTGCGCCGTGCGGACGTATGGGGCAGCGGCGTGGAGACGGGCCCTGTGCACACCGCCGACAGGTGGGAGCGGGTGCTTGAGGATATGGAACAGCGGGGGGTGCCCTTTGAGGAAAGGGAGCTCGCCGTCAGCGGAAAGGACATAATGGACGCCTTGAATCTGCCTGCCGGACCCAAGGTGGGCAGCGTAAAGCGGGGGCTGCTTCTGCACTGCGCAAGGGTGCCGGAGGATAACAAACGGGAGATTTTGTTAAAAATCGCCAGGGATTTGGTAAACAATTCATGAAAATAAGCTTTTTATGAATATATACCCTTGCAATGGGCAGGGAAAAAATGTAGAATAAGCTGATTACCTATGACAATACCGCCTCGATGCTGTTTTGAGGCGATAGGAGGATATACACGTGAGCATAATGCTTGAGGTAAAGAAGTTTATCAATTCCGAGTATATCGGCCAGTATGCCGAGATCGACTTCCCCGTGGAGGCCCCTGAAGAGGCCCCCAAGAAGGAAAAGAAGGCCAAGAAGCCCGCAAAGTCCATCAAGCCCCGCAAGAAGAGCAGGGACTATGATGACTATGACGATTACGACGATATCGAGGCGGAGCTGGACCGCGAAGAGCGGGAAGAGATGGGCCTGCCCCCCCTGCCCGAGGATGACGACGACGATTACGAGGAAGAATACGAAAGGGAGCCCCAGGGCCCCTCTTATGAGCGTATGCGCATACATTACGTGGAAGAGGGCAACGGCGAGCCCCTGATCCTCATCCACAGCATATCCCAGTCCATATACACCTGGCGCAATATCTTCAGCCGCCTCAGCCTCAATTACAGGGTCATCGCCCTTGACCTGCCCGGTCACGGCTTCTCCTCCAGGCCTGAGAATTTCTCCTACACCATCGAGGAGCAGGCAAAGGCCATAGAGCTGTTTATGGATGCCATCAACATCGAGTCTGCCCACATTATGGCTTTCTCCATGGGCTCCGCATATGCCCTGCAGCTTGCCATGGATCACCCCGAGCGCATCGGCAAGATGGTGCTTATCGCTCCCGGCGGCATCTCCCCTGAGATGCCCATGCCCATCAAGATGCTGGACAGCAGCATTTTCGGCGGCGTGGCCTCCATGCTCTACGGCATGCGTACCGTGGAAAAGGTGCTGACAGAGTGCTACTTTGACCTTACCCGCACCATGAGCCCCGAGGTGGTATCCGAATACTACAAGACCATATCCGACAGGGAATCCCGCCGTGCCATGAGGGAGTCCTTCCACAACTATGAGGACGAGCCTGTGGTGGGCCGCCTCCGCATGCTGGACGCCCCTGTGCTGATGCTCCAGGGCTCCGAGGACAAGTGGCGTACCTCCGACCAGAGCGACCTCTATCACGCCGCAATGCCCTTCGCCGGTTTTGCCACCGTCCGCAATGCGGGCCACCTCCTCCACGAGGAAAAGGCCGAGCGTGTCATCGCCGCCATACTTGAGTACATTCCCGCTATACAGCCGGAGATGTAAGGATATCCCTTCTTTTCTCTTTCTTTTCCAACGGGAAAAGAGGGCTGCCCGCAGGCAGTTCGTTGGAGCCGTCTCCCGGCTCCAACTTCCTTCGTCTATCAAAAGAAAAAGAAAAGCGAAATGGAAAACAAAAATTCCGTTTCGCTTTTTTGTGTGGGTATAACAGTAAACTGTATGTCATTGCAAGCCGAAGTATGGGAAGGACGTTCGTCTTTGCCGAAGGCAAAGATACATTGAAAGGGGTGGCCGGGCGGGGTAGTAAAATCAAATAAGCATGCATATCTGTGCTGTCCAAAAAGCCGCTCAACGAGCGGCTTTTTGAGTCTAACCGCCTGATAAATTCCCCTCCCCTTCAAAAAAACAAAGGCTGATACGCTGCCTTATCGATAGGGCGCCCCCTTATCCCGAAAGGGAGAAGGTACATTGAAGGGTGGCGGGTGGGAATAGATAATCAGCCGTATTCTCACAACACAAAAGCCGCTCCTTGAGCGGCTTTTTATAATTTGCTGTTATTACTGCTTCAAATTTAATACAAGGCCGGTATCGTCTCCCAGCTGATTCCGCACAAATTCTTCAATATCGCTTTGCTTTCGGGCGGGAACAGCGCTGAATGTGCCGTCCTCAAAACGCCAGTAGGCAAATGTACCGTCATTATACTGAACGTAGGTATTCCCCGTGTAAACGGGATAGTACTCCGCAGGCATTCCGCTGATTATCAGAGAACCCTTGGACAGGTACAAAACATTGTCCTTGATTGTGAGGTTTTCATTGGTACAGGGCAGCGGATTATCGCTGCCGGTAAACACCAGTGAACCTATAACATCGTGAGCCTTGTTTCGCCCCTCAGGATTTCCCGCAGGAGAGGAATACATCACGTAATTATCCTCAATGGTGATGTTTTTGAACATTCGCAGAGGATTGGCCTGCTCCTCCCAGTTGATAAGGGTGATGCCGCAGGTGTATTCCAGCAGGTTGCCGCGAACAGCGCTGTTTCCCTGTATATCCTCGCTTCTCTCGGCTTCGGGGTCTCCGTCATGGGATAACTCCCCCGCCGCGATTCCCCCATTGAAAACATGGTGCACGTAGTTGTTTTGTGTAATCATATCGGTGGTGTGGCTTATTCCATCGCCGGAGTATATGGGTGTATCCTCGAGGAAGGTGTGGACCATCGCCCCCATAAAGCCTACCTCGCAGTTCTGCACCAGCCTGCCGCCTCTGGCTTCGATGGCGTGGCCGCCGTAAAGCACCGCAAGGTTATCAATGACTGAATCCTGTCCGTAGTTAAGGGTGACGATGCAGCCCTCGTTTGGGTCGCAGCAGAATTCGATGGAGCTGTATATCTCCCCCGGGTTGCCCTCGTCGCAGCGGAGATACAGTTTTCCGGTGCGAGCCGCGTGCTGATAGACAAATATGGGATACTGTGAGCCCAGGTCGGAATAATCGATTTCGTTGAAATACTGCAGATCCTGCATATCCGTTGCGGGGTCAAAATCCGGTCTGCCCATCAAAAACTCATGGGAATTGCCGTCAATATACTTCACATACCTGCTGCCGCTCCACCACACGGGAGCCTTGTCCGCCAGGTCCATGCTGCCGTCAAGGACGATATCACCGCAGTCCATTATATCTTTGTAGAAAACCCAGATATTATTCGTGCCCTCCAGCAGGCTCCATTTTGAAGGATCCGCGCCGTTTTCCGGGGAGCCGTATATACCGGGCTTGGGGCCCTCCCCATAGGCGGAGTAGGTA
>X73_One_humped_Camel__coassemble_466_pt1 | contig 9908 bp, 15 predicted proteins | sample X73_One_humped_Camel__metabat2_high_PE_013 | metagenome-assembled genome bin X73_One_humped_Camel
CGCATAGCCTACGGCGTAGCCGCCCCCGTTCCCATGAGGACCATGTCTCCCGAGGCGGTTGCCACCGGCAAGCCCGTATCCATGGAAGCCGTCCAGGCATTCGGCGAGGCCGCATTGCAGGACGTTAACCCCCGCACCAGCTGGCGCGCCACCAAGGAATTCCGCCTGCACCTTGCAAAGGAGCTGGCTATGAAGGCACTCATTGAGGCCATTAAACTTTCAGGAGGTGAGCTGTAATGCACGAGACCCAGTATAAACTTCTCAGATGCACCATCAACGGCAAGCCCGTTGAAAAGATGATAGACGTTCGCGCCTCCCTGACAGACCTGCTGCGCAATGACTTCCGCCTTACCTCCGTAAAGAAGGGCTGCGAAGTTGGCGAATGCGGCGCATGCAACGTTATAATCGACGGCGAATGCTTCAACAGCTGCATTTACCTTGCAGTATGGGCGGAAGGCAAAAACATCCGCACCCTTGAAAGCCTCCTTGGCCCCAACGGCGAGCTTTCCGACATACAGCAGGCATTCATCGACGAGACCGCCGTACAGTGCGGCTTCTGCACCCCCGGCTTCATCATGACCGCCGTGGAGATACTGGAATCCGGCAAGGAATACACCCGCGACGAGCTCCGCAAGCTCCTCTCCGGCCACCTGTGCCGCTGCACCGGCTACGAAAACATCCTCAACGCCGTGGAAAAGACCATGAAGAAGAGGCTGGGTAAGGCGTAGGGTGTGATATGTTCTTTTCTTTAAAAGAAAAGAACCAAAAGAAGCGCACTTTCTTTAAAAGAAAGTGCCAAAGAATAACGTATAATAAAATTAAAATATGCACGTCTGTGCTATCCAAAAAGCCCCATGACGGATGGGGCTTTTTGCGTATTATTAATTCGCAAACAATTTGTCATTGCGAACCGGTCCGCAGACCGGTGTGGCAATCCGTTCTCTAATTATCTAAACCCTCCCGCCGCCCTTTTTATGTATCTTCGCCTTACGGCGAAGACGAATTGGGCACAGTGAATAATCCTGCGCCAACTCAAGGCTTCAAGGATGATGAACGTCTTTTGCGATAGGACGTTCGGCTTTTCCGCCAGGAAAAGCTGCATTAAAAGGGTGGTGGGTGGGTTTAGATAAATAAAAAGAGCGGTGTTCCCGCCCTATTGTTCCTTATTCTGTCCCTTGAACTCATATATCAGTTCAACTACTATTTCTCGCTGTCTTTCTGTGAGACCCGAAACATTTATGACCTCACCTCTATCCACGCCTAACAGATAGTCAACAGACACACCAAACAGCCCTGCAAATCGTATAAGAACGCTATAGCTTGGCATCCTTATAGAATTTTCATAGGCTGATACCATGCTTTTCGTTATTCCCACCCGTTCGGCAAGCTGAGCTTGGTTCAGCTTCTTTACCTCCCGCAGGGTTTTCAATCTTACTCCAAAGTCAACCATCACGATACCTCTTTTCACTATTAGATTACTCGTAATAGCATTGTTTTAGGCATTTAATATCTACAGTTAGTTGACTATCGTCTACTATGTGTTTACAATTAGCCTATATTATCTATCCCAAGGAGGCCACTATGCAGGACTACTATATAGAAGATGCAGCTCTGGAAATCGAGTTTCTGCATGAGTTAAGCCATCTCAGCCCCCTCTACTGCTACGAGCTGAACAAACTGCGTCATCTTGCGGCAATGATAATGCGCCACGGCGGGGATCTTTCCCATCCCATGCTGTGCGAAAAGAACCGCCGCGTAGATGAACTGTATTTGACCGCCTGCAAAAACATTGGGCTGCTTCCCTTTGAATTTTTAACCAACAATTAAACTTTCGCTTTTCTTTCTCTTTTTGCTCAGCGGAAGTTGGAGCCGGGAGACGGCTCCAACGAACTGCCTGCGGGCAGCCCTCTTTTCGCGTCCGAAAAGAAAGAGAAAAAGAAGAATAATATCTATCCAAAAACACAAAAAAGGGGGCACATGCCCCCTAATGTTATTCCGCCTGTTCCTGCTTCTGCAGCTTGCTGAGCATATTCTTCAGCGCCTCAGGCAGGGGCAGACCCAGACGGCCCGCGTTTTCCAATATGGAAATGCCTTCATTGGCTATATAGAACATGCACACTGCGCTGCGCACCGCCCCATTTGTAGCGGGCACAAGCTTGTCCAGCATAGCAGCAAGGGCCACAAGGATAAAGATGAATACCTTCTTCAGCAGACCCTTAAAGCCCACGGTACTGCAAAGCTCCTTTGCCACGGCGGCGCAGGCCACCCCTGTCAGGTAATCCATTGCCACCACCCCCAGCAGCACCATAATGGGTGCATCCCAGGGGCCAAACAGGTAGGCCAGCACGCCACCCAGCCCGGCGAATACGCCGCCTGCAATGATATCGTTGTTCATGTTGTGTAAATTCTCCTCTCTTAAGCTTTTTTGAGCCGGCCTGAGGCGCACCAGCCCCTCAGATACCGGCTCTCTTTTTTTATTACCTCCGCCCAGCCGTCCCTGTCATTCAGCACAAGCACATTGTCTCCCTTGTTTACCCGGCCGATTATCTCGCCGTTGGGCTCGGTGCGAAGGTTTACGTATGTCGCTCCGGAATAGTAATACATATCCGGATAGTAAGGTGTCTCCTGCTCAGACTGGCTTTCGTCATCCGTGATGACGCCGAGCCTGCCGTAGCGGTTCCAGTAGGATTTGCCTGAGGCATCCATGAGCCTCAGCACCACGCCGTCGTCTCTGCCCTTGGATTCTATGACCATGCCATTGCCAACGAACACCCCCACGTGGTGTATGCGCTGACCGTTATGGCGAAAGACAAGGTCTCCGGGCATAAGCTCGGTTCGCCTGTCCAGCTTTTGTGCCGCGGAGTACAGCCCACGGGAGGACATGTCGGACTTGTACAGCCCCTCGTCAATGAGGAACCTCATTATCAGGCCGCTGCAGTCATAGGCGGCGATATTCTCCATGCCCTGAGCGATGCGCTTTTTCCACAGGGAGATTGCTCTTTTGGCGTTTGTGTCAGAGGTCTCCTTTTTGCGTATCCAGGCCTCTGTTATGTCCCTCTCACCCTGGGCGCCCCATACGTATATGCAGCCCACCTGAGCGTGGAGGTAGTCAATAAATTTTTGCCGTACGCTCATATGCTTCATCCCCTTTTATAAATTCAGGGACTGAATGGCGGCGGCTATTGCGGCGTCCACATACGCCTTGATGGCCCTGTTTTCCACAGGGTTGGCGGAGGTGTCGCTCATTTCGCTGTCTATGGGCCCTGATTCAGGGGTAATGACAAGATCATCCTCCCCTATGATGCCCTCAAGCTGGGCCGCCGCCCGTTCCTCCTCGCTGTTGAATACATGCACCTTCATAAGATGCAGCTCACGTTCTGCTGAGATCATTCTTTTTTCACCCCCAGTATCCAATAATCAAGTTTGGCTGTGTTTGCCATATTTGCCCCGCTCACCAGCACCGCCATGCGGGTATCCCTCTCGGAATACAGCCTTGAATCAGCAGGGGCGCTGCCCCCCGTTACAAGGGTAAGCTCCGCCCCAAGCTCCGCCCGATAATACACCGCCATATCAGAGCTATTGCCTACGGTGGTGCGGAATACCGCCATTACAGGGGTAACGGTGATGGGTATCTGTATAATATCCGGCTCCGAAATGCCGGACACAGTACCTGATACCACCCCCAGGCCGGGATTATGTCCCCTTAAAAGATTAAACAGCATGCTATCTACCCCCACATCAGCACATTCACCTGGATATCGCTGGTGGGCAGCTTATCCGCGGAAAATGTGAGGGAATTATAGCCCTGCACGCCGCAGTGGACGTTTGCCTCGGTGTATACTCCCCAGTCTATTGGGGCGGGCCCCACTATGGCGTACTTGCTGCTGCGCATGCCGCTCACTCCTATGGTCTGCACGCAGGAGTAGGTATACTCCACCCATCCGCTCTTAGGGAGAGACAGGGTCATGGCCACGGGCTTTGTGGCGTATTCCTCATGGGTATGGGATGCGGGAGCCGCACCGATGCTTTCAGGGGTCAGCTCATCTCCGCCCCCTGCGGCGTGGGTCTCGGCATGGCCGTTTGCAAGGCTTGTGCCCGCAACGCCGTTTGCCAATACCAGTCTGTTTCCCAAATATACTGCCATTGTGCTATTCCTCCTTTGTGTAGTAGATTATCCGCCATGTGCTGATGTTTCCGTCCAGCGCATCCTGGCAGAGAGAGGCTGCGGCGTTTGCGTTGTCCGCCGCCTCGGATGCGGAGGCCTCCAGCGTCTCCACCCGCTGAATAAGGCCGCTCAGCACAGGAAACTGGGGCGCTGCGGCAATAGTCTCCCCATCCATGATGGCCCTGCGGCAGGCAAAGTTGAACTTTGCGGTGGTGACAAGGGTGGAAAGGTCCACGTCAGAATATATCTGCAGCTCGCACTCCACCATTCCGGGAGCAACAGAGCTTGAGTACAGGTCTATGTCCACCTGATTGTTCAGCGCCCCGCATATGGTTACGCCGCCGTCCTCTGCGCCGCTGTCCTGGCAGGATGTGCCGTCGCTCCTTGAAAACACCGCCACCACCCTGCACCCCGTAAGGTCAACGGGGTCGCCCCCGTCGGTGAGCAGTATGGAAAGCTGGTTTCCGCTGTCCCCCTCCACCACGGTGAATTCACGGTTTGCCCCCGAGTCGGCTATATCCAGCCCTATGCTGAATCTCTTTTTTACCGCTTCTGCCATGGGTCACCTCCTAATTGCCGCCGTACTGCTTTTTCAGGTTTTCGTACAGGGTGCTGCCAAGGGCCGAGTATATCTCGTCCCTGCGGCTGCTCCAGTATTCTGTGGAGCTGTTGAAAAGCAGCTTCTGCTGGGCGGAGGTAAGGTTCCTTACATACTCGGTATAGTCCGCGGTGGAAAGGCCGCTCTTCTTGGAGGAAGAGGATGAGCCTGAGGAACCAGATGCGCCGCCGGATGTCTGCAGCTTGGCTGCCGCCGCCTGCTGGGCAAGGTACTGGCTGTACCAATCGGACGCCATGGAAAGTGCGGTCTTGGCGGCGGATGCGGCTGCGTCGGCGTTGTACTGCTGAGCGCTGAGGCTCATCTCGTCGCATTTGCTCAGGGTGTCGTATATGCGCTCCGCAAGTACCGCCCCATACTGGGCCTCCATGTCGCTTATGTCCTCCTGAGCTTCCTCCATCTCCCTGGCTTTTACCGAGGTAACAAAGCTGCTGCCCCCCATGCCGCGGGATACGGCGTCCGCGTCCAGCTCCGCCATGTCCTGCTGCGCCGCCTCATTGCGCTTTTCTATGGCGGCGTCCACGCCGGGGCGCAGTATGCTGCTCCACATGGAGCTTACCTCTTCCTTGCTGGGGGTCTTTACCGTTACTGTGGGCACGGAAAGGCTGCTCTTTATGGCGTTGTAATAGCCGTCAAAGGTTTGGTCTCTGCCGCTGTCGCCCCAGGTAAAGCCGCCGGTGTTTTGCGGAGCGCTCTGCTGCTGAGCTATGCTGGCCCTGTATGCGGCATCCGTATCGGGGCCCCATATGCCGTCCACCTTAACGCCCAGCTGCCGCTGGTATTCCTTTACCTTTGAGGCGGAATTCACCCCCTGAGGAGGGGCGTAGCCGTCCATGTAATAAGATGCCATTGTGTTTTTCCTCCTTTTTATCCGCGGCTATTCCAACATGGAAAGCCGCTGTTCTATCTCCTCTATCTTTTGGGCTATGAGGGTAAAGTTCTGGTTCAGGTTGTTCTGGTTTGCTTTGAGGGTTTCGTCATACATTTCCTCTGTGATATCCCCTGAGGGCAGCGCCACATAATACAGCGCCCGCATATCCATTGCCATTTACTCCACCCTCCTCCACGTTTCAAATGAAAGCTCCGCGCCGCCTGTCAGGCTAAAGGCGCCTCCCGCCTCGTTGCTGAGGGTAAGAGAAAATGTCCTGCCCTCATTTTTAAGGGGAACCTCCACCACATCGCTCTGCTCAAGGGGCAGCAGCACACGGCTGCGGGTTTTGCCTCCCCCCACCGCCACCTCCGCTATGAGGGCTGTTTCGCTGTTTTGCGAACGGCCCCGGAAGCACAGGGAGCGCATGGCCTTGACTCCACTCTTGTCAAAGAGATCTGTCTCGGGGGTGCGCCACTTTGCCTCGATGGGGGCGCCGTCATAGCTTGTACCCTCGTCAAACAGGTAAACATACCGTGCTGAGTTGATGAGATACAGCCTGCCGTCCCATGCGGCGATATCCGCCGCCCCAAAGCCACGGCGCAGCATGTATGAGCGCCTCAGCAGGTCGTATTCCACTATGGCATCGCTGTTTTCCCCTTCCCTGATGGTAAAGTACAGCCTGCTCCTTGCAACAGCGCCCTTTGTGTCCTCCACAGAGGCATTATTGAGTATGTTTTTTATGCGCCTTGCGTCCGCCATGGGTGCTGCTGTAACGCCGTTGAAGCGGCACAGGCCGCCCTTGGTGAGGAAATACAGCATGTCTCCGCTGGTCACAAGGGAGGTATACGCTGTGGTCTCAAGGTCGCTGTCCACCTTTTCCACGGTAAAGTTTGAGGGCTTATCCCCTAACAGGCGGTAAATGCTGCGCTTTTTGAATATCATCAGCTGATTTGACAGGGCAGTTATGCCCACGATGGGGTCTCCTGCGCTGTCGCCTATTTCGGCGTGGCCGCCGGAGACGTTTACAGAGTCGGGATCATCTCCCCAGTCCTCTATGGTGCGGCCGCTTCCGGGCAGCTTTGACCAATACAGCCTGTTGGGATTTTCCGGGTCTCCTGCGGAAAACAGGCGGCTGCGGTACATGGCAAGATAGCGCACGTGAACATCAGAAAGCTTATCCTCTCCGCCGAAAAGGGCAGCCCTTGTGCCGTCGTACTTTACGATGGCCTGTTCTCCGCTGCCTATGAGCAGATAGTCCTCCCCGTCAATGCGGGCCTCGGCAAAGTCCACCTTTCCCCCTGCAAGCCCTCCGGTAAAGGTGTATATAAGGCCCCATTCGCCGTTTGCGCAGGCATAGAGTTCATTGCCCGCAAGGACTATTATCCTGTCGCCATAGGCTGAGCGGAAAAGGTGCATGCGGCGTATGGGCCCCTCTCCGGGCACAGGAGCGGCAACGTGGCGTGTATATCCCTTTGCCACGGAAAGCTCACCGTCCGATGTATCCATGTTGCAGGCATCGGGGCTGTATGCGGGAGACATACCGTTTTCCCCCACGGACTGGTCAATGCCGATAAACTCGTCTATGCGGTATATCTTTCGGGCCATGGTATCACCACCTGTTCACTATGCGCTGGCTGTCGGCACCGCCAAGATTGGGGCGAATGGAGGCCTTGCCCGCCTCGTACATCTGAAAGTAGATATTGCCGCCGCGCTGAAGGGATACATCACCTGCTGCCCTTTCACGGCCCACCACATAGCTTACGATAAGGCCATGCATCCACTGGGGGATATCAGGCTCATCGGTGGAGGAGAACAGCTCACGGGGCACACATCTGTAAGTTACCTCTATCTCGCCGGGACCCCCTTCGGTTACTATCACCTCTGAGGAATCCCCGTCAAAGAAGCGTTCCTCACGGCCATCTCTCTTTACCCCCAGCACCTTGCGGCAGCCACGGGACAGCATGGCGGTGGTGAATGTGCCGTCAATGCTGCTTATCCTGTCGGTACGGCGGGGCTGATAGACAGTGCAGATATCGGTTACGGCATCGTTTGCAAAGCGGGTAAATTTATCCCTCCATATGTCCATGGTCTGGGCATCGTGTCCCCTGTCCAGCTGGGCAAGGGCGGATACGATAATGTCGTTGAGTGTCATGCGTCACCTCCGGACATTTTCCTGCCCTTATTGCCCTTATAGGCACGCACCTTGCGCTCCCCCATTATCTCCACCTGCTCGCTCAGCTGGATAAGCTGGGCAATGGACTTGGGCAGCTCCACCACGGCCCCGCGCTGTATGCGGAAAAAGTAGCCGTTGATGCCGCCCTCCCAGGGGGCGCCTGTGCCGTTGTCACGGATGAGCATTTTTACCCTAGGCTGTGCGGCAAGGGCTGCACCCATGTCGCCCTGAAGCTTGTCTATCTCCCTGTCGGTAATGTAATTCATATCTTTTCCTCCTGTGCTTTTCTTATCTTTGCTTATATTTTTTAGACGGGCCGGAGCAGCTGCCCCGGCCCGCCTGAAAGGGATCCGCTTGTCGTTTCACATTGGAAAGAAAGCGGTAAAGAAAGCGATATTATCTAATCCCACCCGCCACCCTCGTCGTCGCGGACTTCGCTAAGCTCGAAGCCATACCCTTCGGGCATACCTCCTCGCCCACTCCGTCGCTCCTCCTCTCAGTGAAAAATCGTCGCTTTGCTTTGGATTTTTCACTGTTCTCCCGACATTTCCCCTCTTGGCTTCAAATCCGTTTTTGGCGACATGTGCGGCAAAAACGGAACAAAGCCGCACGGCTTTGGTTCACTGCATGATTTGCCGCCCGGTGGCCTCCGCAGAGGCCATAGGCAAAGCATGTAAAACCCCCGTAAGGATTTTAATCGCCGCCTTGCGCCAGCAATGCGGCGTTACTCGCGCAAAATCCAATAGATTTTGCGCGAAAGCGAAAGCGCTATGCGCTTACGCTATGCTCAATGCGGATGATCCACAGCTCGTTGAGTATCTTTGCGGCGTAGGCGGCAACCTTTGCGCCAACGGTGGCACGCTGATCCAGGGGATCGGAAGTGCCTGCGCTGCCGTGGGGCTTGATGATGATCTGCAGAGCGCCGCTGCCCGCAACGTCCACCATGCCGTAGGCATCCTTGCCGAAGATGAGGGTGGAGTGTACGTCCACGCCTGCCTTGGTGGTGCTGTCCACCTCGCCTGCATCCATGCTGTATACGATAGCATCAGCGGTAAGGGACGCGGCGGCGGCAAGGGTAACGGTGTTGGTAGCTGCGTCAAAGGAAGCGATGGTATGCTCATTGCTGCCTATCATGAGCTTATTGCCGGCGGTGGAAAGGTATGCGATCTCAGCGTCGGTGGGGGCGTTCTTCAGCACAAAGGATGCGGAAGAGGTGGTGGATGCGTTAACCTTGTTGAGCACGCTCTGGGTAAACACCTTGGCCTCGGTGGACTCTACGAATACCACGCCGAACAGACGGCCGATCTCGCCGGAATAGATGGCCTCGGCGCAGGAATACTTGGAAACGTCCTGCCAGAGGGCATCGCTCTGCAGGTCAAAGGTAGCCTCGGGAGAGCAGATGCAGATAAAGTGAGGCTTGCGGCCTTCCTCGCCGAAGGGGCGTGCCTTTGCCTTCTTCAGGGTGCGTACGGCCTTGCGGATCTCCGCCACGGTCAGCTTATCGGAGGCGGTGATGGCGCCGCGGGAGGTCTTGCTATTAGCGTACTGAACGTTGGTGCCGGCGTTCATGGCGTCGCGGGTGACCCACTCCACCACGGTGCCCAGCTGCTCGCCCAGCAGTTCCGCGCTCTCGGAGATAACCTGATCGTAGCCGGTCATATCCAGCAGGTCGGATACCTCTACATATGCGCCGTACTGGGCAACCTCCACCTCCACGTTGCTCTGGGACAGAGCCTGACCGGTGGGGGTTACGCCTTCCTGCAGCGCCTCCACGGCGTCGTTGGCGTCAAAGAGGTTCCACTTGCGGAATTCTACCCTCTTGCCGCTGTTGCGGGGGATGGGGCGCTTCTGGCCGTACTTGGCGTGGACGAAGCGGGTCTTTGCGCTCTCAAGGAGCTGCCTGTCGTAAAAGGTCTTGTTAAGCTTGGTAGTGTTTGCGGTGTTTGCGGTAGTGTTAATTGCCATTTGTTGTTCTCCTTTCGTACTTTCAGTATGTCGAAAGGGTGTATCTCACAGGGCTTATCGATTGTGCGCAACCCCTTGATTTTCCATCCGGCTCTGACGACATGTGCGTCAGAACGGA
>X73_One_humped_Camel__coassemble_477_pt1 | contig 9711 bp, 5 predicted proteins | sample X73_One_humped_Camel__metabat2_high_PE_013 | metagenome-assembled genome bin X73_One_humped_Camel
ACACCATATTATAGACCTGACTAAAACAACCGACAGCGGTGAGCCCTTTTATCTGCCCGAAGATATGACATTTCCAAGCGAAACGGTAAACGGAGAAGCACAGGGCAGCTGCCGACTTTTTCAGCTATATAACGACGCAGGACAAATTGCGCAAATTTGGTTTGTAAGCGATACTTTCAGCTATCATGCCTGCGACATAAACGGCTATTACGGCATGGAATTCCAATACAGCGATTCAGGCGAGCTTGTTTCGGTTAAGTATCTGGATCTGGACGGTTCTGTTTTAGCCGCCGAGCATTATTAATCGGGGAGGAATATGCATGTATAGCATCCATATCGTCTGCCATGAAAATGATTATAACGCAGGTCGTTGGCTATATTACAAACTGAAATGGTATTATACTCACCGCAAGCAGTACGGTACTGTAAATATCACGCTGAATTCTTCCGCTTATACAAATGAACCTTTGGAAAAGGAATTCCTGATAGTCCTCTGTTCTCTTAACACTGTGGATGACGGTAAAATTTCGGAAGCGATCCGTTATTTTTACGCAAAGGGACAGATGGCTCATATCATTCCGTATGTTATAAGCGGACAGCCCCATGCGGCAGATATAAAAAACGAATGTATCCCCCGAGTACTTACCGAACTTTCCGGCAGCGAACTTCTTGCGATCAACTCAATTGAACTTGGAAACAGGACCGCGTTTCACAGGGTAATTGCCGCCATTCACGGAATTCCGCTGAATATACTTGAACAGCGCGACAAGCGGCAGCGCATTCGCCAATGGGTTTCCACCGGTCTGCTGATCGCTGTACTCATCGCATATTCCTCTTATTCTGAATATACCGCATCCACCCACACAGAATACTACCGTTCCTACACATATTCTTATGGTATCCCCGTTGGGATAGACAGGCTGGATTTTGTCCAACGAAGAAACTGTGATAATTACTATATTTTCAGAGTTAATCACACCACTCCTCTGTCAATTAAGCGTGTGGGCAATCCTCCGGCAGTGGCAGCAAAAACGCCCGACCTGCAGGAGTATTATGACGCAGTAGATACACCCGTGATCCATTTCTCCTATCATACCGATGGTACACCGGACGCCGCGGTACATACGGAATCCGACGGGAAAATCCTTTTCGTCATCAACTATCTTGCCGACGGCAAAATTGCTGATTTTTCCCAATTGCCAAATTCCGAAAATCCCTATTTTCTTTCGTTGGACGGAGAGCAAACTGAGTATGCCAGATGCGCCTTCGAATATGACGAGAATGGCAGTTTAGCAGACATCCATTACTTAACCAACAGCAGAGAATACTGATTTTCTTATTCAGCCCTACCAATAAAATACCCTGATCAACATCTGCTCCGATGCCGATCAGGGTGTTTTTTATGCTTTATTCATCGCCTTCAGAACTTTTTTCAAATCCCTCACATTTTTGCGGTCATTTTCCGCGTAATCCTGACTTCCGCCTGTGACTGCGTTTTCCTTTGCTGAGTAATCGTCCAGTTCTTCCCAGGGAATCATGCAGGCATGAATGCGTTTATCCATATCTTTGGTAATTCGATATTTTGTATTGGGATCCTTGGACTTTTCGCTGTGGTATTCTGCTGAACGCTCATTGAATTCCTGCTCCGTCATAGGACGGAATCCCATACAGTAATGGAACGCGTTCCACCGCAGATGCTCGCTGGCAGCCAGGTTTTCCAAAAGAATGCCCTGGGGATTCCAGTTGTTCAGGGCTTCCTCCTGTGTCATGCCTGCGCAGTACAATAACGCATCGTAAAAATCCGCAGCGGCCCGGCTACTCATACGGTCGAAATAAGAGCAGGCCTTCCAGTTTTCCTTCGCGTCTCCCTCGCCCAAATAGCTTTGGTTTAAAACCATGGCCATGCGGTCTATTTTATCCGTACAAAGTATCTCGGGAGTGTAAATTGGGTGAGCAATAATACGCTCATCTGCAGACAAGTGAGCTGCGCCATACCTGTTGCACATGAAAATAGGCGCGTCACATCCCCTTCTCTGCAAAAACGACTGCAGTCTTTCGCCGATTTCCGAATTATCAGTGTCAGTTCCTACACATATAGCCACGTAGTTGACTGAAGCTGAATGCTCCGCCAGATAATCGTACAACTGGCAGCTGCGTCCGTCGTAAGGGAACAGCTCGATGTTGTAATGATTCAGCATTTCGCGGCATTCATGTGAAAGCCATCCCATGCGTTGCTCATAATCCGGCGCAAAAACCGTTATTCTGCTCGTCCCCCCGCAAAACTGGCTGTTCATAACCAGCTGCCTCAAAACCGCTTGACCGATCTGTCCGAATCCGATTATAACCGCGTGAAAGTCTTTTTCGGCCTTCCCCGTTTCATCAAATGTCAAAGACTTATACGGCGGATATTTTCTGATCAGTATACGGGCAACCATATCCGCACCGTTAATGGATATCAAGCTGCCATAGCCGTATTTCCCCGAATGAGCCTGTAAAGATGAATCTGTATTATCGCCCCCATCGAGAATAGTCAAAGTAGTTTGCTCCGGAAGTATCCCACTCTTTTCAAGAGAAGCCAGAAGCTGCTCAGCATAGCGCTGATTTGAATATATGGATCTATCCAAGGCGTAAACATACAGTTTTCGCTTTCCGGGGCGTATACCGATAGATTTAAGGAACTTTTCCGTTCCGTTCAGCGCATCGGCATCAGAGCGCAGCAGCGCCCCCATACTGTCAACAGCAGCATCAAGCCCGTTTTTGAGATCGTCACTCACATAAAGAATGGAGGTTTTTCTGCTGTCGTCCAGTTCCTGCCCGAAAGCCAGCGTTCCTTCACTAAGCCCATAAATCAAGGTAATATCCCGCATATACAGGCCCCGGATCCCCTTCATTCTGATTTTTTTCAACAAATTGGAACCGAGAGAAACTATAATCGCACTGGCAGAAGTGGTCATAGCCAGCAAATGTACCAGCCAGTATATAAGAGTCCAGCCCGGATATGCTGCATATGCCGCACTGACCTCACTCCAGTTGTTGGCACCGTCAAAGATTCGGCATGAATCGAAAACCGTTCTTAAAATGCATGTAGGTATTTTGTAATTGCCTATATCATGCAAGTACAGGTACCCATATCCGTATCCATACAGGCAGAGAGCCGCAATAACCGCCGCCGTACCTATCCAGCTCAGCAGTTTTTTAGTATGTTTGAGCGGAACGGCGATGCACAGAACAATTACCAGAAAAAGGCAACTGGCGAAACCTATTGTTTTTATGTACTCTGCCATCAACAGAACACTCCTAGCATCTTTTCTATTTGTATCAGTTACGCAAAAATCTAAACCGCGTGAATCATCGTCGATTATTTTTCACTAAGTTTCTTTACGGTATATTCATCCACTTCCCCGGCGAAGAACTTATCCAGAACCTGTTTAAAAACAGGTTCGCCCGTGAGCACGTAAAACAGAGTCATGCAGCCCTTAACGCGATCACTTGCCTTTCCTACCATACCCCACATGCTTTTGGAAGAATCCAGCAGTGCCTGCGCAAGAATCTTTAAATCCCGTGAAAGAATCGGATCGCTCCAGTAAGCAAGAGCCTCTTCTTTGCCGTGCAGCTGGTAAAAACGGTCGCTTTGATAATTCACTTTTGCCCCCAGCAGCTGAGGAAAAACATCGCCGGGACAAATCACGTACGTTTCTTCGCCTTTGGTATTTTCCAGCATCTCTTTCTGGGAACAAGCATGGTTTCCCGTAAAGCGGTCCATGGAGTATCCTACGCTGCCCAGTTTATAAAGGCGAAACGGCCCGGAAAACTCTCCGCGGTGATCCACAAATGTATAAAGAACAACTTCAAGATCTTTTTCCGCACCGAAGCCGTCTTCGTCCTCCCAATAGCGCCCGTCAGGCTGAATTTGCCATTCAAAAATCCAGCCGTTTTCCCGCGGTTCAAAGCTGCTGCGGAAGCGAATCTGAGGTTTCAAACTGTTTGCAGAAACCTCTTCGAGCCAGAAATCTTCCTTGATTATGCCGGGAAAATTCTGTATATTGCCCAAAGAATCCACCAGTTTTTTTCTAATACCCAATCTTTCGTTTACAAGATAAACGGTGGAATCTTCCTCCGCCGTGCGATACCTGTGCATACCGAAAACAACGGTTTGCGTAAGATAGGGCGGTACGGTCTCGCATTGCTCGCTTTTTTTCGTCCCGGGAATTTCTTCCATCTTGCGGCTACGATTAAACAGCTTGTCAAAGAAACTCATATTATGCCTCCTTTCCACTGTCCGCTTGAATTTAATAAGTTTGGAATTACGCTATATTATATTGCATGCGCGCGTATAATTAAAGTCGTTCGGGACAAACTTTTTGGTTCTGTTTTAGTTCGTTCCAAAAAACGCAGGCTGGCCCATCATAAGATAAGCCAGCCTGTAATTATGTCAGTATCCTCCATGCAGCCCTTAACTGCTTACAGCATTGCGGAACCACCCGTAACTATCCAGCAGGCCAAGGCCGCCACGGTGAAGGCCCCTGTATATACGTTGCCTGTACGTCTGTAGCAGTAGGTGCACAGTACGCTGAACACCAGCACCTGAGGGATAAACACTATCAGAAGAGACATGAAGGGCCCGCCGAAGGTAGAGCTGAACAGCAGATCCGCGCCCGGGCCTATTCCCATGAAGAACGGAATATACTCTATCAGCGCAATGAGCATCACGCCTCCCACCATGCACAGGGCGTATTTCCACCAGCAGGATATAAATCCCTTAAAGCCCGGCGTTTCAGTTCCCGCAACCTGCAGCTGGGCGAATATCTTGGAGTTGTTGAGCAGGAAGAAAAGAGCGAACACCGGTATATATACGAGGAACTGCAGCGCCCGAGCCCCGGTAAAGCCCTTGAAGAAAGGCCAGATGCAGCGCAGATCCAGCATAAACAGCGTCTCAAACAGTATGGTGCATACGTAGAGCAGACCCACCATGCACAGCGACAGCAGTGCGGACTTGCCCAACAGCCCCCGGTCCAAACCATCTCCATGGTTATTTCTTGCAAGGCCCAGCTCCACATATCCTATGGACTCGCCGCGCTTACGGGCACGCTTACGGGAAACAATCGTGGTGACAAGCATGACGATTATCAGGAACAAATACCAGCACAAAAATCCATTGCCTATCGTCATGCGGAACACGCCCTCAGGAAGCGGCAGCAGTCCGTGACCCAGCTGTGTCAGGAAGGGATAAGTAAGCCCTGCGGTAAGCATGGTTATCACAGCGCCTTTCCACCAGGCTCCCCCTGTCTTGACAGCCCGCATGGGCAATTCCTGAGCTGCCGACCCAAAGAAAGGTGTCAGGAGCAGCAGCTCCATAAAGGGCAGCAGCGCCGCAACGCACAGGAGCATCGCCACGAACACCAGCAGCTCCTTTATCATATACACGTTAGAAACCTCTGAGGTAAGCCCATCCATTGCCAGCGCATCCATAAACCAGCCCATGGCCACGCCAATGCCCTTTGAATTATGTGTAGTCAGCCGGTGGTTGGTGTTCAGCAACTCTATGCGCCGGGCCGAACCATCGCTAAAGTCGCCAAAGGTGGTATTCCAGGCCGCCTCAGATGGGTCGCAGCCCAAGAATCCGCTTCTGAGCGGAGTACTGAGCAGATCATCCGTCACCATGTTCTTATAGTCGCGGAAATAGCTGAACTCCTCATACTTTGCCTGCAGGAGCAGCACGTTGTTGAACTTTATAGCGTCGCTGTCATACACATCGTCAGTAAACAGCTCGCCGCATTGGAGCACTACCGCCTTGGGAGCTATGCTCTCCGCCTCATCCTCTGCCCCATAGGCAGCCGCTACCGTCCAGGAGGCCCAGGTACCCATGGAATGACCACTCACGCCCATGCGAGTCTCATCCACATAGTCCAGCCCGGCAAGATATGCATAGGCGGCAATACCACCCATGGAGCTGTCCTTGATGCTGTTCCCCTCCTCATCCGCGCTGTAATACGGGTCAAAGAAGGAGAGGTTTGAGAAGTTCATCATTATTCTGAAGCGGGAGGGGCCGCCGATCGTCACGTAGGTGCCCTCCTCCTCGCTCTCAAGGCCATAGTTCACCTTTACCTGATGGTTGACGTATCCGCGCTCTTTCATGCCCGGTTCACTGGCTCCATGGCCATATTCATCCAGTGCCAGCACCACGGCGCCACGTCGGGCAAGCTCTATTGCATATGCGCTGCCCGTCTCACGGTCGTTCTGATAACCGTGGAGCAGGAGCACAGCCGGGGCCGGACGCTCAGCTGTGGCCTTCACCGGCCTGTACAGCTTGAAAGCGAGGCTGCCGTACTCCGATTCCAGCACACCCTCGCTAAGTTCAATGCTGCCTCCACCCGTCTGAATAGCGTTGGCTATGCCCATGCATATAAAGGCCGCAATGAGCAGCGCAGCGGTACAGATCATATACTTTTTCCATGGTGCTTTCATAAAATAGCGTCCTCCGTAGTAATACTGTAAGGATTGTAAGAAATGTAAAATTCAAAGCATTTGACGTGTCTATCTTAATTCCATTGTAAAAGAGCGCCTGTACCATGTCAACATTCTCTCTCCCCTGCCCTTTATCGAATTATACTGCCGATATCGGAATGTTGGCGGCATTTTTATTTTTAAGGCTATGTCCAAATAAATGATTTGTTAATATTTTATATGTCATGGTACAATAAAGAAAACAATTCAAAGGGGCACATCTATGAGGAACGTGAGACTTGGCTCAACCGGAATAATTGTAAATAAAACAGGCTTTGGTGGGCTGCCCATACAGCGCATCAGCGATGAGGCGGCGGAAAAGCTGCTGTGGATGGCTGTGAATGCAGGCATCAACTATTATGATACCGGAAAGACCTACTCAGACAGCGAAGTAAAGCTGGGCAGAGTGCTTTCCAAGGTCAGGGATAAGGTGTATATTGCCACCAAGTCTCCCGCCAAGAACCCTGAGGATTTCTGGGCAGATCTGAACCAGTCCCTCCAGCGCCTGCAGACAGACTACATCGATGTTTTCCAGTTCCACAATCCCCCCTTCTGCCCCAAACCCGGTGACGGCTATGGCATTTACGAAGCCGCGCTGGAAGCAAAGGCGCAGGGCAAGATTCGCCATATCGGCATTTCCACCCACAAGCTTCCCATCGCACGTGAGGTCATAGCATCCGGCCTGTATGAAGTGCTCCAGTTCCCTTTCTGCTATCTTGCCACAGAGCAGGATATGGAGATCGTGGAAGGCTGCAAAAAGGGAGACATAGGCTTTATCGCCATGAAGGGCATGGCCGGCGGCGTTCTGAATAACGCCAAGGCAGCATTTGCGTACCTTGACCAATTCGACCATGTTGTGCCTGTTTGGGGAATTCAGAGAGAATGCGAGATGGAAGAGTTCATCTCCTACATGAAGAACCCTCCCGTAATGGATGATGAAGTAAAGGCCATCATTGAAAAGGATCTGATAGAACTCAGCGGCGACTTCTGCAGAGGCTGCGGTTACTGCCTCCCCTGCCCCGCCGAAATCCCCATCAACCAGTGCGCAAGAATGTCCGTTCTCCTCAGAAGAGGCAATACTCAGAACTTCCTCAGCCCCACCTGGCAGGCACACATGAAGAAGATAGAAAACTGCATCGGCTGCAATGCGTGCGCCAGCAGATGCCCTTACGGATTGAATTGTCCCGAGCTGCTGCGCAGGAATTATGAGGAGTATAAGGAGATCATTGCGGGGAATATAAAGCTTAGCTAATATAAAAAACACAATAATTAATCAAGCCACACCATCTGAATTTTTAGAATGGTGTGGCTTTTTGTTTGGATCGATGGCATGATAAAAGCCTATTTTTTCTTTGGTTTTCATTTATTCATGCGCCAGTCACCCCAGCCTACTCCCTTAGCAGGGGAGGCAAGGGTGGCTAAATGTCTGGGGAAAATGGGGCTGTGTATGTAGTGGGTGTGTAGTAGATTTCGTCTTTTTCAGAAACCTCATTTCTGATGTATGTGCTTTTGTCTGTCATCGCTATCCATCAGCGAGCCGACTATTAAAGGTTGAAGAGCATAGGCAAAGGATATATCAGGAACAGCGTTTGAGCAGAGAAGATCGGGCAAGAAGCGATCCCGCGCGATAAGCACGCATCGGCTTTTAGTATCGGCACTTATTATACGTTGCTCAGCGCCTGCATCGTCGTATAGCGATCCGCAGCGAACTGTTCGATCAGGGAATCGCAGTAGCTGAAAATTGAGCGCGTCAGTATCTCATTCTTGAAGACGAACGCGGTATATGGCTCCTGGCAGCGAAGCACGGCGACGGCGTCCTTCAGCGTGAAGACCTGCAGCTCCCGGAACGGCACCTGCGGCAGGAGCGTGAGATGATAGTTCTTCTCTCCGTTCACCAGCTCGCGGATCGCGGCGATGTGCTCCGCGTATTCCCCCGGCGTATAGGATACGGACGCCTCGAGCATCTCCGCGCCGAGGTTCAGCTTCACGCTGCCGCTTTGTACCGCCTCAGGATTCGGAAGACAAAGGATCTCTTGGACGCTGCCCTGCGCCAGCATTTCCCGAAGCTGCCGCCGACATTCCTGATACCGTCCCAGCAGAAGCTCCCGTTTCGCACCGGTGATTCCCTCCCGGTCAAGCATCCGTTCGATCAGGCCCTCCGGCATGGTGGGGAGGGACAGGCCGTTCAGGATCGTGCACCATGCTGCGGGATAGTTATCCCGGCAGGACTGCCAGAGGTCATCTGCCCTTGTGGCGGGATAGGTCTTCAAAAATGGCGACGCATGGGAGAGCATGGCCCTGAAGCTTTTTTCCAAAACGGCCAGATGATCTGCCACGGTGATATAGTCGTACAGGCGCTCCTCTCCCGCTTCCACGGGGAAAAAGCTCTGGATGGCCGCCCCGCCGGGCCGCAGGAACAGCGTGTGATAAAACCGGGCGTTCCTCGGCTTTCGGAAGACATACGGCTCGATCAAGCCGGACATATACAGCGGGAACCAGCCATTGATCGCGTCGACCATCTCCGGGCCGACCCGGTCCACATTGTGGATGATCCGGATGTGTACGCCGTTTTGGACGCAGGCGACCATCAGCGAGGCCCACAGGGCAAAGTACGCCCGGTCGCCGCTCATCCAGTCCATGGGCTCGTCAGAATACAGCAGAAGCTCCCCGCCCTCCCGGGCGGCGTCCGAAAGAAACCGCACCACGGCGCTGCGCAGGCCTTCCGTGCCCCGGTATTTTTCCGCCTCCTGTATGGGCGGAAGCTGCGGAGCCGCGTCCGGCACGCCGCGTCCCGGCGTAAAGACGTCGATGGAGCGAAACAGCGTCTCCGCCATTTCCGAAGGCCGCTCCTCCGCCTCGTCAAACAGCCAGTCCGTCAACGCCTCCGGATCGAGGTCTTCTGTATCGGCGCCGCACAGCGCGGCGAGCTCCTCTTTTTTGCCCACCCCCTCAGTGCGCCTCATGAGATGCTCGCACAGGTGTTCCTTGATCGGTTCGTTTCGGTTCGGGTACAAAACCCCGCTGCGGTAGCGGCTCACAAGAGAACCGTCGATGTTCAGCGAACCGGCGAGCTGGCCGTTCGTGATCTCTAGCAGCGTCATGGCCTTATCGAGCCGCTCGCCAAAGCTCTGCCGCTGACGCTCCAGAAGGAGCTTGCTTTTCGGCGTGACCGCTCGCGGCGGGGAATAGTCGCTCTCCTCATACAGC
>X73_One_humped_Camel__coassemble_479_pt1 | contig 9649 bp, 9 predicted proteins | sample X73_One_humped_Camel__metabat2_high_PE_013 | metagenome-assembled genome bin X73_One_humped_Camel
ATGGGTGCTTTTTGTTATGTATTTGGGAGGGAGGGGATCGAAGGGAACGGCCCGCTTAGGCGGGCAAAAAACCATCCGGTGAATGGTTTTTTAGTTCCCCGGGCTGGCGGCGGTTCTGCCCCAGAGACGCCGGGCTAACCCTTCCATCCTAATATCAAAGCCTCCCATTACGGACGGCTTATTTGTTTGTTTTATTTACTTATTCCTACTTCCCGCCTTCTGTACAGCACCCTTATGCCCATCATCACCATCAGGAAGCACCAGGATATTCCCTCTGCCAAGGCAACGGTGCGGTTTGCGAAATACGGTCTCAGCAGATATGATGAGGCTATCCTTACCCCAAGGGTAGCTATGCCTATGGTGCTGCAATATTTTATATCGCCTATGCCTTCAAGGGCACTCCTCATCACAACGGCAAGGCCGAATATAACATAGAAGTTGGAAAGGTCACGGAAGAATCTGCCTCCGGTTTCCAACGCTTCACCTGTAACACCGAATATTTCAACAAAATTTATCCCGAAGAAAAATACGCCTGCAGCAAGTACAGCCGATACACCCGCAACCATTATAAGGCCGGTCTTCAGGCATTTCTTTATCCTGTGGGTATCTCCCGCACCCTTTGCGCGGGCCGTCATGCTGGATACCGCAGCGCCAAGGTTGATAACAGGCAGTATTGTTATGGAATCCACCCTGTATGCCGTGGTAATGGCCAATACGGTAGATGCGCCGAATCCGTTCATAAAATTCTGCAGCACAAGATTGCCCAATGAGGTAACGCTGTTTTGGATTGCAGGCGGTATGCTGAAGGACAGCCCTTCCTTAAACATACCCCTGTCAAAGCTGATATCCTCCCGCTTTATGTTAAGCTGAGCATATTTATTATTGCTGTATATCACTATAAACGCCGTCATGGCTGCCTGGGATATCACCGTAGCCATGGCTGCGCCGCCCACACCGTAGGGCAAAACCACAACAAGCAGTATGTCCAGCGCAACGTTCAATACAGAGGACAGCAGCACCGCATAGAATGACAGCTTGGTATTGCCTATGGCCCTGAGGAGCGCCGCATAAAGATTGTATACCGCAAGGAAGGGAATACCTATGAGCACTATCTTAAAATACTGCAGCGAATAGCCGAATATCTCCGTCGGCGTGTCCATGATCCTCAGTATGGGCTCGGCAAAAACTATCCCGCACATGGAAAGCACAGTATAAACACCGCACAAAACAGGCAGAAAAACCGAAAGTATCCTGCGTACCCTGTCGGCGTTGCCCCTGCCGTATTCCTGGGCCCCCAATATGGAAAGACCAAGGGTAAAACCCAGTATGGTGTTTATGAAAAAATAAGAAAGGGAATGGGTGGCTCCCACAGCGCCCAACTGCAGCTCGCCCTCGGCATGGCCCACTATAAAGGCATCCGCCCAGCTGTACAGCTGCTGCAGTACGCCGCTGAGTATCAGCGGAAGGCTGAACCTGAACAATTCCGCCGCTATGGAGCTGCCCTTGCTTTCCTTCATTATCCTGTCCTTCTCCTTAATAAAAAACCGCACAGACATTCAGCCTTATGCGGTAGGTGCTCACCCGAGATTTCTCTTTATTAATTATAGCATCCATAAGGGCAAAATCAAGCAGAATGTGGCGTATCTTTATTATACGTGCCGGATTGACTCAGCCTTTGGCTGGTGGTAATATGTTCTGTAAAATAATTATTAACGCCGCAGCAAATGCGGCAAAAGTGAGATAAACCATGCTTAACCGTTTAAAAGACCCTCGTATCATGATGATCCTCTCCATGGCCGTTTTCGGCACACTGGGGCCCTTTGTAAGAAACATATCCGTATCCTCCAGCGAGCTGGCTCTGTACAGGGCTGTTTTGGCTGCGCTGCTCATTTCCGTATACTTCATTGTCACAAAGCAGCGCCTCGACCTTAAGAGCATACGTAAAGAAGCCCCCATACTGCTATTGTCCGGCGTTGCGGTAGGCATAAACTGGATATTGCTGTTTGAAGCATATAAATACACCACCGTATCCGTGGCAACCCTCTGCTACTATTTTGCCCCGGTAATAGTAACGGCGGTATGTCCCCTGCTGTTTAAGGAAAAGCTTACTCTCCGTCAGGTAGTATGCTTTGTGATGTCTACCATAGGCCTTGTGCTGCTCATCGGCGTAACGGATATCTCCGGCGGCGCTTCCAATTTAAAGGGCATAGCTTTCGGCTTAGGCGCGGCGCTGTTTTATGCAATGGTTGTGCTGCTGAACAAGTTTATTAAGGGGGTTGCGGGTATTCAGCGCACCATACTGCAGTTTATTTCCGCAATAGCTGTGCTGCTCCCCTACGTGCTGCTTACCGGCGGCATTACCCTTTCCACCATGGACAGCACAGGCTGGGTTTGCCTGCTGGTTGTGGGTCTCTTCCATACCGGCGTATGCTACTGCCTGTATTTCTCCTCTCTGAAGGAGCTGCCCGGCCAAGAAGCATCTATGCTCAGCTATGTTGACCCTCTCGTGGCGCTGCTGGTATCGGTATTTATCCTTGGCGAGCAGATACTGCCCGTTCAGATCCTTGGCGGACTTATGATACCGGGATTCACACTTTGGAACGAGCTAAAATCATAGCAAAACAAAAATAGCAAACTAAAAGGCCGGATGTTATCCGGCCTTTATGTCGCTTATATTGTTTGATATCCTTGCCCTCAGCACGATTGCCTATCGGAATGCCGGGAAGGTAAAGCTCCCGAACAAATTTTTATTTGAAATTAATACTTGCGCTTTCTGGCGGCTTCCGCCTTCTTCTTGCGCTTTACGCTGGGCTTTTCATAGTGTTCACGACGACGTACTTCTGCCAAGATACCGCTGCGGGCAGTCTTGCGCTTAAAACGCTTAAGAGCACTTTCCAGGGACTCGTTTTCACCTACGCGAATTTCCATCAATTTCCCTCCCCTCTGATGCAACATAGCATATCATGCCGTTGCGCGAGCATAGAAATCCAAACAAAGTTATTATACTTGATGCCTTTGCCTAAGTCAACACCAATATTAATCTGTTTTTCTTTATATATTTAGCCTGCGGGCCAGCCATGCTCCCTGCCACCGGTCATATGCAGATGGAGGTGAGGCACGCTCTGTCCGCCGTCCTTGCCGGTGTTGATTACCAGACGGAAGCCCTTCTCAGCGATGCCCAGCTCATTTGCCAGCTTAGACGCAACCTGGAACATATGTCCCACCACGCAGCTTTCCTCTGCGGGAACTGCCAGTATGCTCTCATAATGCTTCTTGGGCACGATGAGCACATGTACCGGGGCCTGAGGCTCCAGATCGTAAAAGGCGATCACTTTGTCATCTTCGTAAGCCTTGTTGGTGGGTATTTCACCATTGGCTATCATGCAGAAAATGCACTTATCCATTTTGTTTCCTCCTGTAATTATATTAAATCTCCGATTATTTTATTATCCATTGCCTCTGTTATCCTGACCTTTACTATGCGGCCAGCCATTGTTTTGTCTGCGCCCCGCACCCCCGTCCTTGCGTAGGTATCGGTATAGCCGCTCATAAGGCCCTCTTCCATTTCCTCCAACAGCACTTCGCATTCTCTGCCCATATAGCCTTGGAGGTATGCATGTTCAAGCTCTGCCCCCACCGCTATAAGCTCCGCCGCACGGCGGGATTTTTCGCTGTTTGGCAGCTGATTGGGCATTGAAAAAGCCACTGTGCCTTCCCTTCTGGAATATGGGAATACGTGCATCCTGGCAAAGCCTATTCTGCGGACAAATTCCAGCGTCTCTGCAAATTCCTGCTCCGTCTCTCCGGGGAAGCCCGCTATAACGTCAGTGGTTATGGCGCATCCCGGCATCGCCTCACGGAGCATGTCCACACAGCGCTGATACAGCGCGGTGTCATAGCGGCGGTTCATGCGCTTTAGCACCCCATCGCTGCCGCTCTGCATGGAAAGGTGAAACTGGCGGCATATCTTAGGGTTATCCCTGAGGGCAGCCACGAATTCATCGTTGAGCAGCTGGGGTTCAAGGGAGCCCAAACGCACCCTCTTTATACCCTCGATATCATCTGCCTGTGCAATGGCATCAAGCAAGGTTGTTCCGTCCTGCATATCCTTGCCGTAGGACATAAGGTGTATGCCTGTGAGCACCACCTCGGTATATCCGTTCTGCTCCAGCAGACAAAGGTTGTTCTTGATATTTTCAAGGCTTCTGGAGCGCAATGGCCCCCTCGCATACGGAATTATGCAATAGGTACAGTACCTGTCGCAGCCCTCCTGAATCTTGAGATGGGCTCGTGTAAGGCCCTCACGGGTGGCGATAAGCTCCTCGAATTCATGCTCATCCTTCAGAGAACCCACTGCGTTGTAGTTGCCCTCCTTCAGCTGTTCCTCAAGCTCCACAACTCGTGTCCTGTCCTTTGAGCCTATTACAAGGCTCACGCCGGGAAGCGCAAGCACCTCCTCCGGAGCCCTTTGGGAATAGCACCCCGCCACCACTATCTTGGCATCGGGATTACGCCCGTGGGCACGTGATATCATCTGGCGGGACTTTTTATCCCCTGTGGCAGTTACGGTGCAGGTATTTATAACGTAAACATCCGCCGTGTCTTCAAAGTCCACAGTCTCATAACCCGCCGCCTCAAAAAGCTCACGCATGGCCTGAGTGTCGTATTGGTTTACCTTGCAGCCTAAAGTATAAAAGGCAGCCTTCATCTATTGTTCCTCAATTTCATACAGTATCATGGCCAATGCCGCCATTCCCGCGGTCTCAGTGCGTAGTATCCTAGGCCCAAGTGTAACGGCCTTGCCGCCCTTTTGTGTCAGCAGCTCCACTTCGCTGCTTTCAAGGCCCCCTTCAGGGCCTATCACTATTGCTATGTCCTTGGCCTTTGGGTTTGCCTTCAACAGTGACTTAAGAGTGTTTCCTTTTTCATCCTCATAGGCGATAATAATCAGGTCGTGGCGACCCATATCTGCGGCCTTAAAGGTGGTAAGGTCGGCGATTTCGGGTATAATGCCCCTGCCGCACTGCTTTGCCGCCTCATACGCCACCCGCTGATAGCGGGTACGCTTGCCGCCGAACTCGCCGGGCTTTATCCGCACGATGCTGCGCTCCGCCGCCACTGGAACTATTTCGCTTATGCCAAGCTCAACGCACTTCTGCACGATAAGCTCCATCTTATCTCCCTTTGGGAGGCCCTGATACAGTGTTATCCTCTGCATGGGCTCTGCTGCGCACCGCTCACTGCTCAGGATTTCCAGCCGCACATCATCCTTGGTGATTTGGTTTATTTCCGCAAGGTACTGATACCCCTCGCCGTCGCACAGCATAACCTTATCCCCCGGCGCCATACGCAGCACCTTGGATATGTGCTTTACATCCTCGCCGGTAATAAGGGCGGAACTGCCATCTATATCGTCCTTTTTTACAAAGAACCTGTTCATATATTACCTCTTGGGCCTTGCCATTACGGCGCGCCAGTCATCTCCTGCGCGCACCTCAAGCACCTCAAAACCGTTCTCATCCAGCGCCGCCAGCACCTCGTCCAGCCGCTCGCCGATTATGCCGCTCATGATGTAATGTCCGTCAGGCTTTATCATACGGGGAACCAATTTGGTAAGCTCGATAATAACCGATGCTACTATATTTGCCGCCACCACGTCATACTGCTTCGCGCAGAGTTTTTCCTGCAGCTCGGCATCCGACAGCACGTCCCCGATAAGCACAGTATAATTATCAGGAGTTATGTCGTTCATTGCTGCGTTTTCGTAGGCTATCTTTTCTGCGATGGGGTCAATATCCACAGCCAGCGCTTCCTTTGCGCCAAGCAGCAATGCACCTATGGACAGTATACCGCTGCCACAGCCCAGGTCTATCATATCGTCTCCGTCCTTGACGGTCTTTTCAAGGAACTCAAGGCACATGCGAGTAGTATGATGGGAGCCTGTGCCAAAGGCCATGCCTGGGTCGAGGGACAGCACAGTACGATCTGTGTCCTCCGCCTGTTCCCAGGAGGGACGCACCAGCAGCCTTTCGCCAATTTCAAGGGGCTTGTAGTATATCTTCCAGTTGTTTTCCCAGTCCTCGTCGTCGGTAAGCCTTACAACGATATTCAGACTGCCAAGGTCAATGCCCACATCCATGCCCCGAAGCTCCTCAAAGGACTCCTCGATAGCCTTAACGGTGGCACGATTATCCGCAACGTCTGCAATATAAGCCTTTACACAGGGCTCCTCAGAGGCCACAAGGGCATCCATATCCGCATAGTCCCAGTATTTGGCGGTATCGTGGAGAAACTGCTCTATGCTCTCCCTGCCCTGCTCTATCATTACCTGATTTATTCCAAGCATGTCCAGCCTGGCGCATACGGCGTCCAGACCCTGCTCAGTTGTAAATACGGTTACTTCCATCCACTTCACGGCACAAATCCTCCGCGCATAATATTCTAAGTTATAATATACTGCATTTTTATCCTTTGGGCAATAAAAAGGAGCGCAATGCGCTCCTTTTATGCCGTATATGCTTTTAGTTCAGCTTATCCTTCATCCGGTCGAATATGGTCTTTTTGCCCACCTTGGCCTCGTTCTGCTTATCGCCCATGGACTCGGCAAGCTTTCTAATTAGTTCTTCCTGCTCACCGGTAAGCTTTTTGGGTATTACAACGTTTGCCTTTACCAACAGATCGCCCTTCTGGGTGGAGTTGAGCTTTGTTATGCCCTGCTCCCTCAGACGGAAGGTTGTGCCGGGCTGTGTGCCCTGTGGAATGTTATACTTTACCGTGCCCAAAAGGGTAGGTACCTGTATCTCGCCGCCCAGTGCCGCAACCGTCATGGGTACATCCATATTTAGATACAGATCGTATCCCTTGCGGTTAAACAGCTTGTGGGGCTTAACGTTTATGCTGATGTACAGGTCGCCTGCGGGACCGCCCCTGAGGCCGTCCTCGCCTTCACCCCGCATAGTAAGCATCTGGCCGTTGTCTATGCCTGCGGGAATGCTGACGGATATGCGCTTGGAACGGTTTACCCTGCCTTTGCCCTTGCAATCAGGACAGGGCTCTTTTATTATCTTGCCGGTGCCGCCGCAGGCGTCGCAGGGGCGAACGGTGGAAAACGCGCCAAACATGGTGTTCTGCTGAGAACGCACCTGACCGCTGCCGCCGCAGACGGTACAGGTGGTGGGCTGTGTGCCTGCCTTTGCGCCGCTGCCGCCGCAGGAAGAACAGTTTTCCTCACGGGGTACAAGTATTTCCTTCTTGCAGCCGAATGCGGCTTCCTCAAAGGTTATGGTAAGGTTATAGCGCAGGTCGTTGCCCGCAACGGGGCCATTGCGCCGTTGAGAACCGCCGCCAAAGCCGCCAAACCCACCGAAACCGCCTCCGGTAAAGGCCGAGAATATGTCCTCAAAGCCCCCAAAACCACCCCCATGGAAACCACCGCCGGCTTGAGTAGGATCAAAGGCCGCATGGCCAAACTGATCGTACTGGGCCCTTTTCTGGGGGTCTGAGAGTATCTCGTAGGCTTCGTTTATCTCTTTGAATTTCTTTTCCGCCTCGGCGTCTCCGGGATGCAGATCCGGGTGATACTGCTTTGCAGCCTTTCTGAAGGCGCTCTTTATATCGCTTTCAGATGCGTCTTTGTTTACGCCCAGTGTTTCGTAATAATCTGCCTTTGCCATATTCCCCAACGCTCCTTTTTAGCCATCATTAAACTCCGCAGGAGCCAAAGCGTCTGCCTTGGCCCCCACAGCGGTTTATTGAGTTTTTTATCAGTTATGCTTTACTTGTCGTCTACTACTTCGTATTCTGCGTCCACAACGTTGTCGTCGTGGGCGGGGCCTGCATTGGGCTGTGCGCCGGGGTCAAAGCCCGCGCCGCCCTGCTGCTGGGATGCCTGCTGATAGATCTTGCCGAATACATCGTAGGATACTTCGGTGAGCTTTTCGCTGGCAGCCTTGATGGCAGCGGAATCCGTGCCGTTAAGTGCCTGCTTTACGTTCTCGATCTCGCTCTCAATGCGGGACTTATCCGCTGCGTCGATCTTGTCTCCCAGCTCCTTGAGGGTCTTCTCGGTGGAGTATACCATGCTGTCGGCGTGGTTGCGGATCTCTACCTCTTCCTTGCGGGTCTTATCCTCGTTGGCATACTGCTCGGCTTCGCGTACGGCCTTGTTGATCTCTTCCTCGCTCAGGTTGGTGGAAGCAGTGATGGTAACGTTCTGCTCGTTGCCGGTGCCAAGGTCCTTTGCGGATACGTGAACGATGCCGTTTGCGTCGATATCAAAGCTTACCTCGATCTGGGGCACGCCGCGGGGAGCGGGAGCGATGCCTGCCAGCTGGAAGCGGCCCAGAGTCTTGTTATACTGAGCGAACTCACGCTCGCTCTGCAGTACGTGTACTTCAACGCTGGTCTGGCCATCTGCCGCAGTGGAGAAGATCTGGCTCTTCTTGGTGGGGATGGTGGTGTTCCTGTCGATCAGGCGGGTAAATACGCCGCCTACAGTCTCGATACCAAGGGACAGGGGAGTTACGTCCAGCAGAAGGATGTCGGTAACTTCGCCGCCCAGTACGCCTGCCTGAATGGCGGCGCCCATGGCTACGCACTCATCGGGGTTGATGCCCTTGAAGGGCTCCTTGCCGGTGATGTTCTTAACCGCATCCTGTACGGCGGGGATACGGGTGGAACCGCCTACGAGGATAACCTTGTCTATCTGAGCGTTGGTGAGGCCTGCGTCCTTCATGGCGATATGCATGCAGTCCTTGGTCTTGTCGATAAGGTCTGCGGTCATGTCGTTAAACTTGGCGCGGGTCAGGGTCATGTCAAGATGCTTGGGGCCGGTGCTGTCGGCAGTGATGAAGGGCAGGTTGATGTTGGTCTGCACCATGCTGGACAGCTCAATCTTGGCCTTTTCAGCGGCTTCCTTAAGGCGCTGGAGTGCCATACGGTCCTTGGACAGGTCAATGCCCTGATCCTTCTTGAACTCGGCTACGATGTAATCCATTATGCGCTGGTCAAAGTCGTCGCCGCCCAGACGGTTGTTGCCGTTGGTGGCCAGAACTTCGAATACGCCGTCGCCGATCTCCATGATGGATACGTCGAAGGTACCGCCGCCCAGATCGTATACCAGTATCTTCTGGTTGGTTTCCTTATCCATGCCGTATGCAAGAGCTGCGGCGGTGGGCTCGTTGATTATACGCAGAACCTCAAGGCCTGCGATGCGGCCTGCGTCCTTGGTGGCCTGACGCTGGCTGTCGCTGAAGTATGCGGGAACGGTGATTACAGCCTGAGTGACCTTTTCGCCAAGGTAAGCTTCGGCGTCAGCCTTCAGCTTCTGCAGGATCATTGCGGAGATCTCCTGGGGAGTGTAGTCCTTGCCGTCGATATTCTTCTTGTATGCGCTACCCATCTCGCGCTTGATGGAGCTGATGGTGCGGTCGGGGTTGGTGATGGCCTGGCGCTTTGCGGCGCTGCCTACTATACGCTCATTATCCTTGAACGCTACCACGGAAGGGGTGGTGCGTGCGCCTTCGGAATTGGTGATAACGGTGGGTTCGCCGCCTTCCAGAACGGCTACGCAGGAATTGGTGGTGCCAAGGTCGATACCTATGTTTTTTGCCATGATCTTTTTCCTCTTAATTACTTGTGTGTTTATATT
>X73_One_humped_Camel__coassemble_484_pt1 | contig 9558 bp, 7 predicted proteins | sample X73_One_humped_Camel__metabat2_high_PE_013 | metagenome-assembled genome bin X73_One_humped_Camel
CATGGGGAACGCTGAAATGCCCGCCGCGCCAACCATGGGGTTGATCTTGTTCTTGCTGAACAGGTTGAGGAGCTTTGCAAACATTACGCCGTCCACGGTATCAAATATGAAGGCCACAAGGCCCAGCAGCAGTATCACGATGGTCTCTATGGTTACAAACATCTCTGCCTTCATGCGGAAGGATACGGAAATACCCAGCACCAGAGTGATGAGGTTTGCAAGGTCCTTCTGAGCGGTCTCGGACAGGCTGCCCAGCACGCCGCACTCCCGGATAAGGTTGCCGAACATCAGGAAGCCGATAAGCTCCGCGCTCTTGGGAGCGATGGTGCCGGCGATAACAGTAACCGCAATGGGGAAAAGTATACGGGTAGTCTTGGATACCGCAGAAGGATTGTAAGGCATGCGTATCATGCGCTCCTTCTTGGTGGTGCAGGCCTTTATAACGGGAGGCTGCACGATGGGCACAAGCGCCATGTAGCTGTATGCGGCTACCATGATGGCACCCTGATACTTGGAATTAAAGTAGTTTGCAACGTAAATGCTGGTAGGGCCGTCCGCAGCGCCGATGATGGCGATGCTGGCGGCATCCTGCAGCTGGAAGCCCAGAAGTACGGCCATTCCCAGGGTAAAGAAAATGCCAAACTGCGCGGCGGCGCCAAACAGCATCATCTTAGGATTGGAAAGGAGGGGGCCGAAGTCTATCATGGCGCCGATGCCGATGAACAGCAGCAGAGGGAACAGCTCGGTGGCTATACCCGCCTCAAAGAGGGTCTCAATGGCCTCGGTGTTTACAAAGGGCAGGTTTACAAGTATTGCGCCAAAGCCCATGGGGAGAAGCAGAGTAGGCTCCATCTCCTTCTTGATTGCACACCAGATGAGCACGCCGCCGATGACTATCATCAGGCCCTGCTGCCAGGTGAAGTTCAGTATGTTGCCGAAAAGCTCCAGAAAGAGTTCCAAGGTGTTTACCTCCGTATCATTATGTATTATGGATACAATTTCAATGGTTCATCAGTTATAATCTGCATTTATATGGTTGGCCTGCCAGTCAATCTGCACGCAAAACCAACATAAGCGATTTTAGCAAGGTTTCGTCTGAGTTTTTTATTGATTTTCAGGGTAAGTCAACCATAACTCACACCTATCGCAAAACCGTTAAGTCATTATATTCATTATATTCCTGTTTGTAAACACCCATTTTGGAAAATACCGCAAAATATACGATTTCCCGGGAAATTCACCTTCTTTTCGCCGCATTTCAAAACAAAAAGCCGCTTGCGCGGCTTTTTATGTGTATCAGTATTATTTATGCCCCTCTCATTCTGAAGGTAAAGGTGCTGCCCTGACGCGGGGCGCTTTCAAGGCTCATATCGCCGCCGTGAAGCTCCGCGATCTGCTTTACCATGGCAAGGCCTAATCCGTTGCTTCCGCCCTTGTTATCGGAGCGGGAACTGTCCGCCTGCCAGAACCGATCCCATACCTTGGGCTGATCTTCTTTTGCTATGCCTATGCCGTCATCCCTGACGAAAATGCATATTTCACCATTGTCCCTAAAAAGGCCAACCTTTATATGCCTGCCTCCGAACTTGCAGGCGTTGGTTATAAGGTTTTCCATCATGCGGGTAATCATGGTAACATCCACAGTAGCCTCGATGTCAGGCTCTATGTCCCTTTCAAAGGTAACAGAGTCGTTCAGCTCCTCCTGCTCCTCGCACACAGCCTCCACTATGTCGCTGAGGTTTGCATGCTCCATGCGCACCTTTTGAGTGCCCTGCTCCATACGGGCAAAGTTTAAAAGCTGTGATACCACGGCGTTCATGCGGCGGGCCTGCCGCTTTATTATGCCTATGGTCTCACGATAATCCTCAGGTGTCTTGTCATGCTCCAGGGCGTATTCGCACTGGGAGATTATCACCGCAGTAGGTGTGCGGAGTTCGTGGGATGCGTCGGAGGTGAATTGTTTTTCCATGTCAAAGGACCGTTCCAATCGCTCCAGCATCTTGTCATAGCTCTGGGCCAGCATGTACGCTTCCATGGTCTCATTTTGCATGTTCAGCCTGCGGGAAAGGTCCCTGCCCTCGGATATCTCGTCGGATACCCTTGCCACTTTTTCGATAGGCTTGAGGGCGCGGTTGGTTATGAAGTATCCGCCTATGGCAGAGGCTATTACCACCCCGGGCAAAACGTATGACGCAACCTTCGCCACTGTGCTGGCTACTGTAACGGTAGTGGTGGTGAGGGATACGCCCCTTATCCAGGCATGTTTGCCATTTTTAAAGGTTATATAGCGGTCATATATATAGTAATTCTTGCCATTGCATTGGGCAGTGCGCAATATACCGTCCTGAAACTCGGCATTGGTTTCAAAGCCCTCGGGAAATTCTCCTGCGATTTTGTTGTAATTGCCATCGTATATTACGCAGTATACGCCATTTACATAATATCTGAAACCGCCGCCCGCCTGTATTGTGTCATCGTTGTATTTAACGTCATTGCGGTTATCCTTTACGCCGTCCACTATGCGGCGCTGCATATCCTGCTCCATTGTAAGGCGGCTGGCGGTCAGCATGAACACCATTACCAGCGCAACTATGGCCACCATCAGCATGGTAAACCAGAAGGTTATTATGAACTTTACGGATATCTTGTTCATTATTCCTCCCTAAGCACATATCCTGCGCCCCTCACGGTATGGATAAGCTTTTTCTCATAGGGCTCATCTATCTTGCGGCGAAGGAAGCGTATATACACGTTTACTACATTTGAGCCGCCCTCATAGTCCACATCGTATATGTGATCCTCAATGGCTTCACGGCTCAGCACTACGCCCTTGTTTACTATCATGTATTCCAGCATGGCAAATTCCTTGGGTGAAAGGTCTATGGTATCCTCACCACGTTTTACCGTGCGTGAAGCACAGTCCACAGTAAGATCCGCCACTTTATATACGCTGGTATGGGCAGGTACGCTTCGGGTCATCACCCTTATGCGTGCCAGCAGCTCATCAAAGGAGAAGGGCTTTATCAGGTAATCGTTTGCCCCCATATCAAGGCCCTTTACTATATCCTCCGTGCTGTCCCGGGCGGTGAGGAACAGCACCGGGGTCATGTCATTTTTATCCCGCAGCCGCCGCACCACTTCATAGCCGTCCATGCCCGGCATCATTATGTCCATCAGCACGCCGTCATAGCGGTTCATCAGGATATGCTCAAGCGCATCGGTGCCATTGAAGCAGGCATCAACGCTGTACCCGGAAGCCCTGAGCTTATTGCATATAACGTTGTTAAGATCCCTTTCGTCTTCGGCTACAAGTATGCGCATGGCCTGCTCCTTTCAAAAAAATAATAATGCCCGGTGTCTCTCCGGGCATTATACCATATATTCCGTATTGTTTCTACGCAAGCTGAAAGCGGTATTTTAATATTTCCCCCGTCAGCTTATCCACAAAGCCTTCGTATTTTCTCCCATCGCACACAAAGGCAAACACATAACATATCCTCTTGCCTATGCGGCCTTCCTTTGCCTTGTACACCCGGGCGGTCCTGTGATCTACCCCTGCATGGCTCATCAGCAGCCCTAGGCACTCCCTCATGCCCTTGCCGGGGTTTGCGCCCATCAGTTCATTCATTGCGTCCAGAGCCTCCACGGCCTCCATGCGCTCCCTTATCCTTTTATTCAGCTCAAGCATGATAAAGCACTCTCCTTTCCCTTGATATCTTTAGCATACAGAGCAAAAATTAAACCCGGATTAAATTTGCATTCATCCGGGCCACTGTTAATACATTGTTTGAATTTTCTTTGCAATTTACCTGCTGCGCCTGAAGGCCTCGGAGAGAATCTTTGCACATTCCTCCTCCATTATGCCGCCAACGCACCTTACCCTGCGGCTCAAAAGGCCGTCCGTAAGATCTGTGCGTGAGCCGCAGCAGCCCATTTCAGCGTCAAAGGCGCCGAACACCACTTCGCTTACTCTGCTGTTGAGTATCGCTCCCGTGCACATGGGGCAAGGCTCAAGGGTAACATAAAGGGAGCAGCCCTCCAGCCGCCAGTCTCCCACAGCCTTGGACGCCATGGAAAGGGCCAGCATCTCGGCATGGGCAGACGCGTCCTTATTTCTTTCCACTAAATTATGGGCGGCGGCGATTATCTCTCCATCCTTCACCACCACCGCGCCCACAGGCACTTCCCCCGCCTCAAGGGCAAGCTTTGCCTGGGCTATTGCGGCTTTCATGTATTCAGCGTGCATACTGTCCTCCGGCAGGAATTTCTTTTTTCATTATACCAAATGCCGCTCCCTTTGGGAGCGGCATTTAAAGCTTGTTTTGATATTTTTAGCCAACTACGATGTTTACGATGTTCTTTACTACTATTACCTTGCGTACGGTCTTGCCTTCCAGGAAGGGAACTACGTCGGCATGGGCCTTGGCGGCGGCCTCTACCTCTTCCTTTGCCATGTCGGCAGGAAGCTCGATGCGGGCACGGATCTTGCCGTTTACCTGAACGCCGTACTCAATGCTGTTCTTGACCAAGGCGTTCTCATCCCAGGTGGGCCATGCAGTGGCATACAGGGGCTGAGTATAGCCCAGCAGCTCGTTCAGCTCCTCGGTGATGTGGGGAGCTACGGGGTTGAGCAGGGTCAGCAGGGTGTGGAACTCTTCCTTGGTGACAGAGCCAACGTTGTAAACTTCGTTTACCCAGGTCATCATGGCGGCGATGGCAGTGTTATACTTCATTGCCTCATAGTCTTCGGTGACCTTCTTGATGGTGCCGTGTACTATTGCCATCATCTCGGGACGGATGCCCTCATAGTCGCTGAGCATATCCTGCATGCGCCATACACGGTCGATAAACCTGCGGCAGCCCCGGGCGCCGGTGGTGCTCCAGGGAATGGGCTGATCGAATGCGCCCATGAACATTTCATACATACGGAAGGTGTCTGCGCCCATCTCGTTTACAACGTCGTCGGGATTTACAACGTTGCCTCTGGACTTGGACATCTTTTCGCCGTTTTCGCCCAGTATCATGCCGTGGCTGGTGCGCTTCTGATAGGGCTCCTTGGTGGGCACTGCGCCGATATCGTAAAGGAACTTGTGCCAGAAGCGAGAGTACAGCAGATGCAGGGTGGTGTGCTCCATACCGCCGTTGTACCAGTCTACGGGCATCCAGTACTCAAGGGCTTCCTTGCTGGCCAGCTCCTTATCGTTGTGGGGATCACAATAGCGCAGGAAGTACCAGCTGGAACCTGCCCAGTTAGGCATGGTGTCGGCCTCGCGGACGGCAGGACCGCCGCAATGGGGGCAGGTGGTCTTGAGCCACTCGGTAGCGCGGGCCAGAGCGGAGGAACCGTCATCGGTGGGCTGATAGTCTTCTATTTCAGGCAGCACAAGGGGCAGCTCTTCGTAGGGAAGGGGCACCCAGCCGCACTTTTCGCAGTTTACAAGGGGAATGGGCTCGCCCCAATAGCGCTGACGGGTAAATACCCAGTCGCGGAGCTTGTAGTTTACCTTGCGGGTACCAAGGCCCTTTTCCTCCAGCCAATCTATCATGGCGGCGATAGCATCCTTAACATGCATGCCGTTGAGGAAGCCGGAGTTTACAAGTATACCGCTTTCAACGTCGGTATAAACCTCTTCCTGAACATCGCGGCCGCCTGCAACCACCTCGATGATGGGCATATTGAACTTCTTTGCGAAGTCCCAGTCGCGCTCGTCGTGGGCGGGAACCGCCATGATGGCGCCTGTGCCGTAGCCCATGAGTACATAGTCGGAGATCCATACGGGAATGGGCTGATCGTTTACGGGGTTGGTGGCCTTGAGGCCCTTGAGAAGAACGCCGGTCTTGTCCTTGTTCAGCTCGGAACGCTCAAGGTCGCTCTTACGGGCAGCTGCCTGCTGATAGGCGCGGACTTCGTCCATGTTCTCAATGGTATCCTTCATGGCCTCTACGATGGGATGCTCAGGGGATACTACCATGTAGGTTGCGCCGAACAGGGTATCACAACGGGTGGTATAAACCTTGAGGCCCTCGGGATAGCCCTCGATGGGGAAGGTTATTTCCGCGCCCTCGCTGCGGCCTATCCAGTTCTTCTGCTGTATCTTTACCCGCTCGATAAAGTCCAGATCGTCAAGGTCGTCGATAAGGCGCTGGGCATACTCGGTTATCTTGAGCATCCACTGGCTGCGCACCTTCTGAATTACGGTGCCGCCGCAGCGCTCGCACACGCCGTCAACTACCTCTTCGTTTGCAAGGCCAACCTTGCAGGAGGTGCAGAAGTTGATGGGTATCTCTGCCTTGTATGCAAGGCCATTTTCATAGAGCTTAAGGAATATCCACTGGGTCCACTTGTAGTAGTTGGGATCGGTGGTGTTTATCTCGCGGCTCCAGTCAAAGCTGAAACCCAGACGCTTAAGCTGAGTGCGGAAGCGGTTTGCGTTTTCAAAGGTTACCTTGGCGGGATGAGCGCCGGTCTTGATAGCGTAATTTTCGGTGGGCAGGCCGAAAGCATCCCAGCCGATGGGATACAGTACGTTGTAGCCCTCCATACGGCGCTTACGGGCAAGGATATCCATAGCGGTATTGGAGCGGGGATGTCCAACGTGGAGTCCCTGTGCGGAAGGGTAAGGGAACTCGATAAGGGGGAAGAACTTGGGCATGGTGTAGTCGTTCTTTGCTTCAAAGCAATGAGCGTCCTCCCATATCTTTTGCCATTTCAGTTCCACTTTGTCGTGATCGTAGCGTTCTGCCATTGTATTTCCTCCGTGTGCAAAATTTGCTTATTTACATAATAAAGGCTTTCGCCTCATCAAGAGACGAAAGCCTGATTAGCCTCCGTGGTACCACTCTCGTTGGCAGAATATCCGCCCACTCGACGCCCCTTTAACGCTGGACATGCGCCTCACGCTACTGATACTGTTCACGTGGGGTGGCCATGCGACGAGCTTCGGAAACGCCCCTGTACCGCCCTTTCACCATGCCGGCGGCTCGCTTAACTCGGCTTTTTCCTACTGTTTCGCATCATTGCCAATATACCTGTACATTATATTTCATGCCGTGATAAAAGTCAATGACTTTGCCGACTCAATGGTGTATAATGGATGGCGGTCAAAATGAATCAATGAAAGGTTTTTATACAATGCTTACTGATTACCATATTCACACCTGTTACTCTGCCGACTCTCAGGCGCCGGTAAAGGCGCAGCTGGATGCTGCTGTCGCCGCAGGGCTTACCCACATATGCTTTACAGACCATGTGGACTTTGACGGTTCTGACCTTGAGCCGGCAAACCTTGCCGCCCGCAATGAAGAAATTGCGGAGCTTGCTCCTCTTTATCCCTCTCTTGATATATCCCTCGGCATGGAGCTGGGTATGGCTGATGCGGATTCAAGCAGGCTGGCACACGCCTATACAAAGGATATCCATTTGGATTTCGTCATAGGGTCTGTCCATATAGTAGATGGTATAGACGCATACTTTCCGGAATTTTTTGCCGGGCGCACCCGTGAGCAGGCATACGGCCGATATATAGAAAAGCTTGCCCAAACCATTAAGGTTTCGGATTTTTCCATCATGGGTCATTATGATTTCTGCACCAAATACAGCCCCTATTCAGACCGCCCGCTGCGCCATTGTATGTTCCCAGAGCTGTTTGACGACATATTCCGCTTCCTTATAGAAAACGGCCGCAGTCTGGAGATAAACTCTTCCGCATGGCGCACTGACCCTGCATGGGGTCTGGACATATTCTCCCGCTTCAGAGAGCTTGGGGGCGAATACGTTACCATAGGCTCGGACGCCCATAAGCCCTATCGTGTTGGCAACAGGGTAAAAGAGGCAGCTGAGCTTGCAAAGGCGGCAGGCATAAAGTATATTGCCACATTCAAGAACATGAAGCCAGTGATGCATAAAATATAAAGGCACACAAAACCATAAAAGCACGGCCTTAGCGGCCGTGCTTTTGCTATTTTCGTATTATTTCGATTATCTTTGAATCCTTAAGTGACGCTATCACAGTTGTCCCGTTAAAGCATTCGGCAAATCTTATGCCCTTTCGGATATCATCTGCACTTTCCGCCTTGTTGAACAACACCGTATCGCCGTGATCCACCATCTTGGCCGCATCCTCGGGGGTGACCCTGTGGGATAGCTCCGTGCCCAGCTTCTCGGCATACAGTTCCGGCCTGTGGGCCGCATCCGCGATAGGCTTGCCTATGCCGTCCGCGCCGATCAAATATATTACCTTTGCACCCTCGGGTATTACAGGCTCATGTTGAGCGTGAGCCTTCAGCGGCAGACCCTTTGAACCATCCGCCTCCACTATCACATAGTCCGCCAGGCGGGCAAGCTTTGATATTTCTATGTTTGACGGCCCCAGCTTTTCGCCGTACATTTCGCCGACGCATACCGTTCCATATCGGTTCAGTGCCTCTGATACCATATCTTTATTCGCCCCCAAAAGAACCTGCAAATCCCTAGGAGGATATATGCGGGTAGTGGTGCATATTATGATGCTGCCCTTACTGCTAAGCTCTTTGGCAAGGGTCAGCATAAGGCTTGTTTTGCCGCCGCCCCCGATAAGGGCGGTAACGCCGGGACCAATGCCCAGGGTCTCTGCGAAAGTCATACAAAAATCCTCGCTGCACACAGTATAAAAATCGCGCCGCAGATATGTGCGGCGCGGCAAAGTTTGCTTTGATTATTTGTTCATCTTCATCATGTCGTCCAGAGACATCTGGCTGGCAAAGCTCATGGTCAGCATGCGCTGGCTGGGATTGTCAAACAGGTTGCTCATGGGGGTGCGGTCGTGGATATGGCGCACGGCCTCCGCAAACATGGGAGCTGCGGACAGGATCTTGATCTTTTCGCTGCCCTTTACGGCGGGGCAGTTTACGGTATCGGTGGATACCAGCAGCTTTATGGGGCTCTCTTCGATCTTCTTTACGCCCTTTTCCTGCAGCACAACGTGGGACAGGAAAGCATAGATGTCGTTTGCGCCCTTGTCCTTAAGGCCGTGGGCAACGTCTACCAGAGTGCCGCCGGAGATGGTAAAGTCGTCTACTACGATGCAGTTCTTACCCTTTACGTCGCCGATTATCTCCAGAACCTTGGCGTTCTCATCGTGGCCGGAGCGCATCTTGTCGCCGATGGCTACGGCACAGCCCAGCTCGTTTGCCATGGCGCGGGCACGCTTGGCGCTGCCTGCGTCGGGAGATACAACTACCAGATCATCGTTTACTATGCCGAGATATCTAGCATAGGCGCACAGGAGCTCCTGAGCATAGAGGTGGTCAACAGGCTTCTTGAAGAAGCCCTGTACCTGAGCGGCGTGAAGGTCCATGGTTACCACGCGGTCTGCGCCTGCAAGCTCTATGCACTCCGCGCATACGCGGCCGCGGATGGATACGCGGGGCTCGTCCTTTTTGTCGCCCTTAGCATAGCTGAAATAAGGAATTATAGCGGTAACGCTGTTTGCGCTGGCACGCTTAAAGGCGTCCAGGAAGAACAGCAGCTCTGCAAATTCGTTGTTAGGGTCCAGACCCAGAGTCTGAACAAAGTACACG